>OGHB01000785.1_pt1 | contig 15886 bp, 16 predicted proteins | sample 1571451 | NCBI WGS metagenome assembly OGHB01 (sample SAMEA2582071, study PRJEB24529) | metagenome | biome: Human gut stool | place: China | collected 2011
CCTGCATTGCAACTCTGACCAACGGAAAGTCTTATCCATTACAGAATCCTAAGATGGAGGAAGGAAAGACCACACCTAAGAAACATTTTACAGAGGACAGTTTACTGTCTGCAATGGAGAGAGCCGGAGCAGATGAGATGCCGGATGAAGTGGAGAGGAAAGGAATCGGAACCTCCGCAACCAGAGCAGCTACGATTGAGAAGCTGGTCCGTATCGGATTTGTGGAACGTAAAGGAAACAAAAAGACAAAGTACCTTCTTCCGACACATAAGGGAGTTGCACTGATCACGGTCATGCCGGAGCAGATCCAGTCCCCATCCATGACAGCAGAATGGGAGCAGAAACTTCTGGATGTTGAGAAGGGAGCATTCCGGGATGCAGAGTTTATGAACGAAATCGAAGGGATGATCACGGAACTGGTCAGAACCTATAAGATCATCGAAGATGCAGAAGTGCTCATGCATCCGGTACTGGAAGAAATCGGAACATGCCCTTGCTGTGGCAGGCATGTAGTCGAGAGGCAGAAAGGATATTCCTGTGAGAACAGGCAGTGTAATTTTGTGCTGTGGAAGCAGAACCGATTCTTTGAAGCTCTTGGCAAAAAGATGACCAAGCCTGTGGCTATAAAACTTCTTTCTGATGGAAAAGTGGCACTGAAAGGCTGTAAGTCAAAGAAGACCGGAAAGACCTATGATACAACGGTCATCATGACAGTGGATGAGAAACAGAGAGCAGTATTTGAACTGAATTTTGAGAAGGGAGCAGACAAATATGGAAAAAGCAAAAACAAGAAAGATTAAAAAGTGGGATGAAGTACACGGAGAGCACGAGGTGGAAGTATCGGACAATACCGGAGGATGTGAGCCGGAAGAGGTGGCTGGAGCCAGCCCTTCCATCAGCAGAAATCCGATGAGGAGCATCGAGGATATGGTGGAGCAGAACGACAACAGCTTTGATGGTGTGATCAATAATGTGAAAGTGGAACCGGCAGCAGGCACTTTGGAAATTGTACCGGATGATAAAAAATCCGTATTGGAAAAATTAAAGGAACAGAGGAAACAGATGCAGTTCCCTGTGCCTGTTTCTGATAGAAAGCCGGTTCCGGGATGTTGTTTTGAAAGAGAGTTCCAGGGATGGTAACAAGATCAAAACGAATTGAGCTGAGAGTGACCGCAGATGAACTCAGGCAGATTCATGAGCGTATGCAGGAGGCTGGTATTTCCAGTCTCACTGCATATATGATCAGGATGGCACTTCACGGATATGTCATTGTGATGGATCTTTCTGACTTAAAAGAAGTCCTTCGTCTTTTACAGATATCCGGAAATAATCTGAATCAGTATGCAAAAAAGGCAAACGAAACAGGCAGCATTTATCATGAGGATATCGAAGAACTGAGAACAAATCAGAAAGAGATTTTGCAGGAAATGAGAAAAGTGCTGGACAGACTGACAGCAATTATGTAAGGCAGGTGAGAAGATGGCGGCAACAAAACTGATAGCAATGCACCAGAATAAAGGCCGGAGTGTGATGCGGTGTCTGAAAGACAGGACCGATTATGCCATGAATGGAGAAAAAACGGATGAGGGAAAATATATTTCGTCTTATCAGTGTAATCCGGAGCTTGTTGATCTGGAATTTGCTCAGGCAAAAAAGGAATATCTGCATAAGACATGGCGGCAGCCTAAGGGAGATGTGATTGCATATCAGATCCGCCAGTCCTTCAAGCCGGGAGAGATTACACCGGAGGAAGCAAACAAAGTCGGATATGAAACCGGCATGAGATTCACAAAAGGAAAGCACGCATTTATTGTTGCAACTCATGTGGACCGGGCACATATTCATAACCATATCATTTTCAATTCCACCAATCTGGAATATGACCGGAAGTTCCGGGATTTCTGGTTTTCCGGAATAGCATTGCAGAGACTCAGCGACATTATCTGTCTGGAGCATGGGTTTTCTGTCATTCCAAAGGTAAAGCCGAGTGAGAGGCAGCGGAGAACAAAGTACCCGGAACGTGTGAGCATGAGGGATGTCATCCGGGAAGATATTCTGAAATGCCTGGATCAGAAACCGGCAGATTTTGAAGAACTTCTGAAACTTTTACAGGCAGAAGGATATGAAATCAAGCGTGGAAAGCATACCGCAGTCTGTGGAAAAGAGCAGAAACGTTTCATCCGGTTCCGCTCACTTGGAGAGGATTTTACAGAAGAAAATCTGAAAAAAGTGATTGCCGGAGAGAAAGAGCTTCCCGAACGAAATGAAAAAGTGCCAGAACGGAAAGAAGCAAAACCGGAAAAGCGTAAGTTTGATCTGGTAGTTGATATTCAGGAAAAAATGGCACAGGGAAAGAACGGAGGATATGTCCGGTGGGCGAAAAAATATAATGTGAAACAGTTTGCGGAATCTATTCTGTTTTTACAGCAGCATGATATTCACGATAAGGAAACGCTGGATGCATTGGTGGACGGGAGCTCTGCAAAATACCATGAGCTTATGAAAACCATCAAAGATGCAGAGGAGAAGATGGCAGCAAATAAAATGATCAAGACTCACATTATCAATTATGCCAAGACCAGGGAAACATATATTGCCTACCGAAAATCAGGATACAGTAAGAAATTTTACGAGGCACACCGGGATGAGATTACTCTTCATAAGGCAGCAAAGGAAGCATTTTCAAAACTGCCGGATGGAAAGATTCCAAAGGTAAAGGATCTGAATGAAGAATTTGCAAGACTGCTTTCAGAGAAAAAGGCAGCTTACAGCGAATACAAGAAAATAAAAAAAGAAATGCGGGATTATCAGATAGCGAAGCAAAATGTGGAATCCTTCTATGCTGCTCAGCAGAGCTGGGACATAGAGGAAGACATGAAAAAGAAACGGCAGCAGGCGAGGTAAGCATACGAGCAATCATCAAAAATACAAATGGGTGGTTGCTCTCTTTTTTTATATTCCGGCAGAGCAGGAATGTATCAGCACTCACGAAGTGAGGGCGCGGTTTGTCATCGAAGATGACATTCTAAGGGGATTGGGGATGTGCCTCCAACAAGCAAAATGCGCCCGTGTACGTACGGGGGCACTGCTTGCTAATTTGCGACATAAACTAATATTTAGATCAAATATTGATGAATAATGGCTTTCTTATGTTTCTGTTTGATGATATAATAGAAAAACTGAAAGGATCTAGAAAGATGAGAACTATGTTATTAAGTTTTAATCCATATTGGTATGAAAAAATAAAATCTGGAGAAAAGGTATTTGAATACAGGACAAATTTTCCAGATGATATTGTTAAAGCATATATGTATGTTAGCTCTCCATATAAGAAGGCTATAGGTATTATATATTTGGGACGAAGAATTGCGCTGACAGATTGGAAGGAAAAATATCAGAATGACGTAGAGGTTTCGGCAAGAATTGAAAGATATATAGAACGAAGGAACTATGCAATGCCTATCTTGTCATATCATCATACAGAGGCTGTTGAGTTGGCAGAACTAAGGGATCAGTTTCCAAATTTTGTATCTCCTCAAATGTATTATTTTTTGGACAACAGAAAGGAGTTGTTATATTTCTTAGAAAATAAAATGTGTGAGAAGTATAAAATAGAACATAAATTTGATGATATAAGCAAAAATGAAATTTGTAGAGAAAACTATAATTAGAATAATAACTTAGTTAAAAATTGTACAAGAGAAAGGTTGGATAGAGTAGTGAATATTATAAATGCTATTATTAATTTGGTTCAAAATCCAGTAACAGAGCTTGTTACTCAATATGGAGCAAGAAACAGAGCAAATAATGCAGGTGATGCTTTGGAGGAATATGTTAAAGATTTATTTGCAAATACTTTTGGGATGGAAGAAACAAATAGATTAGAGCGTATTAGTGAAGTGTTTTCATATTTGGGAAATAATTCAAATCCACCAGATGCAATGTTAAAGGGAGGGGATGCAATAGAAGTAAAGAAAATAGAAACCCCAACGGCTGCGCTTGCTTTGAATAGTAGCTATCCTAAACATAAGGTGTTTTCTTCAAGTTCTATGATATCAAATGCGTGCCGGAATGCTGAAAAATGGACGGAGAAGGATATTATATATACTGTAGGAGTAGTAAATAAGGCAAATCAGCTTCAACATCTTTGTATGGTATATGGTCTTGATTATTGTGCATCAGATGAGTGCTATAGTCGAATAAAAACAACAATAAAGCAAGGTGTAGAGTCGATTGAAGGGATTGAATTTGCAGATACTAAAGAATTAGGTCATGTAAATAAAATAGACCCTTTGGGTATTACATATTTGCGTGTTAGAGGGATGTGGGGGATTGAAAATCCGTGGAAAACATTTGATTATATATACTCACGTGATAGTTCAAGGAAGTTTACTTTTATGTGCATTATCAATGATAGTAAATGGGACACTTTTTCAAATACAGACGAATTGTTGTGTCTTGCAAATAAAACATCAAATCTTGAAGTTACTAATGTTAGGGTGAAAAATCCTGATAATCCAGCGCAATTGAATAATGCGAAGCTGGTAACATTTTATTTATAGGGGGACAGTTCATGAACGTGATTAGCCTATTCTCAGGGTGTGGAGGATTAGATCTTGGATTTGAAAAGGCAGGGTTTGATATTCCGGTAGCAAATGAGTTTGACAGCAAAATATGGGAAACTTTTAAGGCAAATCATCCTAAGACACATCTTATTGAAGGAGATATACGAAATATATCCAAAGAAGATATTTCTCAATATCTTAATGGAAAAATTGATGGAATAATTGGAGGACCACCATGTCAATCGTGGTCGGAAGCCGGATCACTTAAAGGAATAGAAGATGATAGAGGAAAACTATTTTTTGATTATATAAGGATTTTAAAAGAGTTTAAACCGAAATTCTTTCTCGCAGAGAATGTAAGTGGTATGCTTGCTAATAGACATTCAGAAGCAGTAAAAAATATTCTTTCTTTGTTTGATGATGCAGGATATGATGTATCTTTGACCTTAGTAAATGCGAAAGATTATGGTGTTGCGCAAGAAAGAAAAAGGGTATTTTATATTGGATTTAGAAAAGATTTGGGTATTAATTTTGAATTTCCTAAAGGATCAACAGAAGATGATGATAAGAAAATTACATTAAGAGATGTTATATGGGATTTGCAGGAGACAGCCGTGCCAGCTGGTCCAAAAAATCATCATAATCCTAATGCAATCAACAATAATGAATATTTTGTTGGTGCATATTCAACAATCTTTATGAGTAGAAATCGTGTTAAATCGTGGGATGAACAAGGTTATACAGTACAAGCTTCTGGAAGGCAGTGTCAACTCCATCCGCAGGCTCCCAAAATGGTTAAGGTTGGTACTAATGATTGCAGGTTTGTAGAAGGTAAGGAAGATTTATATCGTCGCATGACAATTAGAGAAGTAGCAAGAGTTCAGGGATTTCCAGATGATTTTAAATTTATTTATACTGATACAAATATGGGATATAAAATGATAGGAAATGCAGTTCCTGTTAATTTGGCATATGAGATTGCATGTGGCATAAAAAAGACACTAGAACAATAATTTGCCGTATTTATGAAAAGAGATGTTTTAGAGTACCGCTTACCTTAGGCAATAAGGGAAGCGGTATTTTTATGATCGACTACATCGGTTTGACTAACTAACTGCTGTAGCAGACGATATTATTAAAGATAACAGAGATAGTTTTGAAATTAATTATTTTATTATTTATTAAAATTAGATCCTTTATCTAGTACCTGTCCGGCACTCTTGTATTCAAACAGTTCATCTACCGGGCAGTTTAAGAAATTTGCCAAGCGCATGGCATAGAGCAAGTTGGGAATGGTATGTCCGTTTTCTATGTTGATAAGAGTACGTACATTCATATCGGCTCCATTAGCGACCTGACGCTGGGTAAAACCAAGATCAGTTCTTGTTTCTCGTAATTTACAGATAACAGTTTCTGCACTCATAATTGCAATCCCCCTTTACAAAATGATAGTAAGTGCCGGGCGGAGAGGTGAAGCTGACCGGTCACTATATAAATGTTATCATAACATGTGTCCGATTTATTGGATTATGAGAGGACACGACCAAAAATCTTAAAAGAACTGTGTTCCGTTACGGGAATAGGATCATATTTCTTATTCAGAGATATGAGATACGTTCCCTTTCTGTTGTTCTGGAACTTTTTCACATATGCATTTCCATCAAGGTAAAAGATACCAATTTCTCCATCTTCAAGATGTTCAGTCTGTTCGATCCAGATAAGTTCTTCATTATGGTAGCGGGGTTCCATACTGTCTCCACTGACATGTACCCCGAAAGTTGCTTCTTCTGGAATATCAGGGGCGGAGTACATTTCATAATCGTCACCATCCAGAAATGATCCGGTACCGGCAGATACCGTTGTATAAAAGACCTTTCTTTCCCTAAGTACATGGAGAGGAATAACCTCGGCAATTTTGTAATCACCACTTTTTTCAAGCAAACTGATGTAATCCAGTGCCTTGCGGACACCGTCCTCATTCAGATTGCGGAATGGATTATCAGGATTCTTTCCAATAAATTCAGTATAAATATCGTGGATGTCTAGCAGTTCACAGATAGCAAGAAGCTGTCTGGAGTTAGGCTGTGACAGACCGGATTCCCAGGCACTCACAGTATTTGGTTTTACATAAATATCATATTTTTCAAGCTCTATTGCAAGCTGGCTCTGTTTCAGCTTGTGGTCCTTTCTATGCTTTGCAATAGTTTTTCCTAAATCTTTCATAGCGAATCGCCTTTCTAAAACTGTGACAAGTGTCATCTCATCCTATATGCACATCCCAACTATATCATGATATATGTCAAAATTCAAGAAATATCTCAATAATATTGATATAGTGAAATGAAATTCACTTGAATCTCAATATGATTAGAGTTATATTATCACTTGTAGACAAAAGGTAAATACTAGAAGGAAGGTAGAAGGAGTTAGTTACAGCAAAAGATCAGCGAGAAGTACAGGGGATAAATGGTGCGGACTTCGGCACATCGGAACTCATTTGTCCTTATAAAATAATCATCAATGGTTTTCATTTCCCTTATCCGTTGAATGGTGCAAATAAACCAGGAGGATTTTATTGATGATAGAGAGAAAAGACAAACGATATGTAAGCTGCCCGGTATGTGGCAGGCACCTGATGAAATGTCAGGGACAGTGCAGTATAGATATAACTTGTGGAAAGTGCAACAGGGAGATTGTTGTCATTGTGGATGAAGAGAGAGTTATGGTTCTGGAAAACCGGAGAACTACCGGGAAGAACGAGAGAGCCGGACAGGTAAGAATCAGTGTCCAGAAGAAAAAGAATCCACAGAAAACAGATCAGCTGAAAAGAGCTGCAAACTATTAAGAAAACTGAATAACTGAGATAGCAGATGAACCGTCAGATTTGGCAGGAACCATCAGAGACGGCACTGGGTATCAAGAGTTTGTAACGAACTGGAATTAGCATAGAACTATTAGGAGTCGACAAAACGGAAATAACGCCAAGTGGCATATTACCACTGGTCTTATTGACAACCGTTTTGTCGGCTTTTTCTGCGTCTGTTTCCGTTTTTGCTCCGGAAATGGAGAGAAAGATGGAAAAGACATTAGGACAGAGAATCAAAGAATGTAGATTAAGAAAAGGAATGACACAAGAGAACATTGCGGAGGCTTTATTGACTAAAAAATCAACGATTTCAGCATATGAAAATGACAAGATTGATATTAAAATCAGTGTACTAAAAGAAATTGCAACGGTATTGGATACTTCTGTATTTTATTTAGCAGGAGAACAGGAGGACATTAGTAATGATGTTATGCAGATGGCAATGATATTGCAGCAGTTTGAAGATAAGAAACTTAGAAAAGTAGCTATTGATCAGATAAAATTATTATTAACTCTTGATATAGATTAAAAATGGCAGGATTGGTTTCTTGTCAGAGATTTATATAAAGGATATACTGATATATAGTAAAAAACTTTATATAAAGGTAATATTGTATAATTAATGGAAATGGGGAAATATGAGATCAGAAGACTTAAAAGAAATAATTAAAGAATTATTGGACAAAGGGTACGAAGGAACATATTGGGATTATAAAGAGGATTATACGGATTGTAAGGAAGATAAACTTATTGACATAATATGCATGGCTAATAATATTGAAGGACATGATGCGTACTTGATTTATGGTGTTGATGATAATGGAAATGTGAAGGGGATTGAGAAGACAACATATAGCAGATATACGACAAAATCAGTTACAGAATTCTTAAGATCCAAACCATTTGCAGGTGGATATGTTCCTAAAACATCCGTTCAAGTAATTGAAATAGATGGTCATGAATTGGATATATTGATTATATATAGTACAAGAAATACACCATATTATCTTACAGAAGAATTTTCACCAAGTCATGATAATAAGAAAAAAATTCGTCAGGGAGCAATTTATACTAGAGTAAATGATGTTAATACGCCAAGAACTCAGACGGCTAACTTTGAACATACAGCATATTTATGGAGAAAAAGATTTGGAATTGATATGATACCTTCTCAGAAACTAATTTTTATGTTAGAAGATGTTAATGGATGGTCGGAGACTACTTGGGATATAGATAGGCATAGCTATAATATAAAGTCACCAGAATATCAAATCAATGTACTTGAGTCAAATGAGGGACATGAGACATTAAGTTATTTTTATGATGATGATAGAATGTTATATGCACCATTGCAGTTAAATTATCTGACTACAACATTGTATGAAACAGAATTATGGTATATGGATATGGGAAGATGTCTGATTCCCAAACCAGAGCAGCGTTATAAAATAGAAGAAAATTTATATTACTATTATATAGAATTAGATTCCTTAGCAGGAAGACTTCTTCCTATATTTGCAAATGGTAAATATCAGTGTAATAATAGATCGGGTTTGCAAATGCCGGTATTAATTTTTGAAAATAGAGACTCTCGTTATGATTTTGAGGAGTGGGTAAAAGAAAATAGTAGTTTGAAAGAAAACTTTATAAAAGAAATAACTGAAAATGCAATTTTTCAGCATATTCATGCGAAGGAGGAAGAGGTAGGAACCCCACAATGCGGAACCTTACAAGTTTCAGTAGCATTTGCATATTATAAGAAATGGTTACTAATAAGAAATAAGTAATAATTTGAAAGACTAACTAAGAAGATACAGCTTATTATGTTGATTCATATAGGCTGTATTTTTGCGTGGAAAAAAATCAAATAGTGGGTTCAGTAGCACTGTACTTTGTCTATTGTTTGGGGAACGATTTTTACTCCGTGTTTATCTACAATAATTCCTGTAAAGAAGAGTAAACGAAAGCGATTTACGAAAAAACAGGAGGAGATTATAGATGGCAGAAAAAAACCTGATCAAAATATATGTAAATGCAACATCAGCCAAAAGAGTGGATATCATTATCAGACACTATACGGATTTTATGGGGATTGTGGATGGGTATACGGAAGGTCTTCGGTACATGATCGAGTGTGAAAAGGAAAGCAACAGCCGCCAGGATGTCGGAGATCTTGGTGTCAGGGTGCAGACAGGAGGAATGACAAGTGATCCGACCGCTAAAAAGGCAATCAGAAATGTGCTGACCAGAGAGGCACTGATCAACTGTGATTTTTCCGGTGACGTGATGGATGGTGTGGACCGGGCAGATGAATATATGCGTGATGCGTATTTACTAAGAGATATGAGAAAGGACTATGAACTTTTCAGACGTCAGTTATGTATTCTTGGTACAGAGAAAGAGACTTTTGAAAAATATCTCTGTGGGGAGAAGAATCTGGTTGATATTGCAGAGGAGCAGGGAATCACTTATGAATCCGCACAGCAGAAGATCCATAAGATCCGTTCCAGAGTGAAGAAACAGGTCATTGGATTCATGGATGGAAGAATGGGAGGTATCGCATAATGGAAAATATCGTATCTACCCAGGAAAAGCGCTGTTATACCGTAAAGGAATTGCAGGAGATCTTAGGTATCAGCAGGCCGACAGTATATGAATTATTGAAAAAGAACGAATTCCGCTGGATCCAGATTGGAACAAAGTATCGTATTTCTAAGAAGAGCTTTGATGAATGGCTGGATCAGAAAGCTGAAAAAATATAAATTACCTTCTAAATGACAGAAGGACTTGCGTGTTATATTGTGAGCGGAAGGAGGTATGCAGATGGATGCTATGAATGATATACAGAAAATCAGAACGCAGATTGAACAGCATCAGGCTGAGCAGGAACAGGTCCTTCGTCGCACCATGTCAGTGCCGGAAATGCGAAAACTGCTTGGATTAAAGAAGACAGAGAGTTACTGGCTGATTCACAGGAATTTTTTCAGGACAGAAATAATCGGAGGAATGATGAGGATTGATCTTGAAAGTTTTGAAAAATGGTATGCCAATCAGGTGAAGTATAGAAAAGTAGTTGGTGAGGCGCCGGGAAAAGAACTAAGGGAAAAATCTTATTCATTTAAGGAAGCTGCAAATATTTTGGGAATACATGACTGTGACCTGTACGATATCTGGAAAAATGAAAAGCTTGAATATATTACAGTGGATTTTGTGAGACGTATTCCTGTTGATATATTTGAAAAATGGTATGCAGATCAGGATATATACTGCAAGGTCACACATATTCCAACAGCAGAGGAGCTGGAGAAAGATTACATCTGTTTGCAGGATGCGGCGGATCTGCTTGGAATTTCACGGGAAAAACTGGCAAAAATCGCAAGGAGCGAAGAAATCGGAAGACTTCTGGATTCTACTATCTGCAATAATAAAAGGTGGATCACCAGAAAGAGTTTTCAGTTATTCCTTAATGCTCAGAATGTGTATCACATCATGGATGATGGGGATAAACAGGAAGATAGTCAGGTGTTACAGGAAAAAGAGACACTGTCTTTAGAGATAAAAGAATACATATCCAGACAGGATGCAGCGGAACTGGCAGGAGTGAGTGTATCGACAGTTACAAAATGGATGCAGTCCAAAGGATTCCAGTGTATCGGAGCAGGGAAGGTTCTGAGAATTCACAGGCAGCAGTTTTTGAACTGGCTGAATGAAAACAGGGAAGGGGTGATGTGACATGGCATTTATCAGGCACCGGGGAAAGACGTATTCTGTGGTATATAAAATTCTGGATGATAATGGGGAAGAACATACAACATCTGAAACTTTTGCCACGCAGAAAGAGGCGGAAAAGCGAAAAAAGGAAATCGAGTATAAGCAGTCTATCGGAAAATTTGAAGTTCCACAGTGTACTACCATAAAAGAATTGATTGAAGAGTATGTGCAGATATATGGACATGACAAATGGGGTGTTGCTACTTACTCCGGTAATATTGCTCTGATAAATAATTATATTCTTCCTACAATCGGAGATACCAAACTGACAAGCATCAACACGCATTTTATGGAAAAGTATTATAAGGATCTTCTTAAAATGCCGGCGGTGAAGAGTACGAAGAATCCGGATGGGACAGGAACAATCACGGAAAGTACAGTAAATGAGATACATAAGGTATTAAGGAGCTGTTTCCGTCAGGCAGTAAAGTGGGATATGATGGAAAAGAACCCGGCTGTGGATGCAACCGTTCCGAAAGCAAAGAAGCAGGAGCGTGAGATCTGGACAGCAGAGATGCTTATGCAGGCATTGGAAGCCTGTGATAATAAAATGCTCAAAATAGCATTTCATCTTGCATTTACGGCAACACTTAGAATTGGGGAAGTGCTGGGGCTGACCTGGGATGCAATGGATATTTCAGAGGAGGCAGTTGCTGCCAACCGGGCATATGTTTATATCAATAAGGAAGTAGAGCGTGTATCGAAACAGGCAGTGGAAGAGCTGAATTCCAAGGATATCATATTGATATTTCCAAGTCAGAAGAAAAATAATAAAACGGTCAGGGTGTTAAAATCACCAAAGACTGATAGCAGCAAGCGAAAGGTGTTCATTCCGAAATCTGTGGCACAATGTCTGATCGAACTGAAAAAGGATCAGGAAGAAATCATTGAAGCACTGGGGAATGAGTATCAGAATTATAATCTGGTCATGGCAACAACTTTTGGGCTTCCCATAGGAGACAGCTATCTGAGAACGAAGATGCAGGATATCATAGATGAGCTGGGACTGCCTGATGTAGTGTTTCACAGCCTGCGTCATACCAGTGTCACCTACAAGCTGAAACTTAGTGGCGGAGATATTAAAGCAGTCCAGGGAGATTCCGGCCATGCACAGGCGGACATGGTAACGGAAGTGTATGGTCATATCCTTGATGAAGACCGAAGGAAGAATGCGGAGCTTATGGAGAATGCTTTTTATAATAAGGAAAATCTCAATCCGCAGATAAAAGAGCAGGATGAAGGAAGTAGTACGATTACTGTACCGGATGGAGTGGATGCAGAGCTGTTGATGAAAGTGTTGGGAAATCCGGAGATGGCAGCATTGCTTACATCATTGGCAAAGACAATGAAAGTATAATAATAGGTAGAAAGACGATATTGTACAGATGAGTGTCTGCGTAATATCGTTTTTTTCAGTAATTTTTAAAATGCAAATGGAATATTTACTAGATAATGCTTGATATCTAAAATATATAGGAATTGAAAGGTCTGTGACAAGATTAAGAAGTGTGCTATTATAAAATAATATGAATAGTGAACCAGTAAGTTTTAATTTATTTACAATTAAGAATGTTAAATAGGAGAATGTCTATGGGATTACAAGCTACAAATGCGGGAATTGATTTCCAACAAAGAGTGTCTGCATTTATGATGATATTAATGGAATTTGAAATTGATGTTTCAAAGGTATTGGGGATTAGCAGTGTAAATGATAAAATTGTAAAAATTAATTTTGAAGATTGTGAAAGCATTGATGATTTAGTTTTGACTTTGGAATCGTGTAAAAAAATATATTTTCAAATGAAAAGAACAATTTCGTTAAGTGATGATAGTGGTTCTGAGTTCTATAAAGTATGTAAACAATTTGTTTTTCAACATGAAAAAGAAGGAACAGTGGACTTGGCATATATATTAATGACTCGGTCGGAAGCTTCGGGAGGCATTGTCCAAAAACTTCGTAGAGTTTTAGATGGAATTCGTTTAAGTAGAAGTTTTGATTTTATAGAGACTCTTAACAAAGAAGAAAAAGATGCTTTCTATAAATTTAGCTCAAATATAAAAGATATTTATAAAAAAGATTATAAAGAAAGCATAACCGATGAAAAGTTATTGAAGCTTTGTATGAAAACATATGTAGAAACGCTCGATATTGAAGGTGGAGAAGCATTTGAGAAAACAGTATTTTTAATGTTATATGATAAATTACAAATAGACCCCAATTTGTTTTGGAACGGATTAATTGCTCGTGCAATAGAGTATGGAGCTAATAGGCGATGTGTATCACGTGAAAGTTTAAATCAATTTTTTGACAATTATAAATCAATGCCTTCAGATAAGAATAAAGTGGAACTAAAAAATGTTGTGGAAGAATGGAAAAGAGATTTTCAGGAAGAGGATATTCGCTTTGATTATGTAGTGTGTAAACCAACAAAAAAAACACAAGAAGAATTTCATATGGACTCAAAGACCATTTTAGTGATAGAAATGTATCGTTTCTTGGAGAGTGAAAGAAAAGAAGGACGTAGATATGTTAGTCCTAATATGCTTTATTTAAAGAGTGGGATGGAATTAATATTATTATTTAGATGTTCTACTCAGAGTAGATGCGAGAAATTCTTAGAAACTTTAAATAAAAAAGAAGAATTTGAAATTATTATAATGCCAGCGAAAAAAGAAGAAATTAAATGTACTGCAGCAGAGACTATGCATAAGTCTTTAATTGTTAAAAGTTTAGATAGCAGTAGGGGATGTAACTGCATTAATTGTGGAAAAGCAATAACTGATAAAACAGCATATTTAATAGAAATAGATAATGATGAAGCATCAAATATTGCTGGAATAGTACACAAGGAGTGTGCAAGACCAGTTGATAGAGTTATTGGTGAATGTTTTTTGCAAATTAAAGATGAGTTGGTTAGCTTACATAGATTTGATGTAAACAGATGGATAGAGTTATGTATGAATGGAAAAACTGCATGGAATGCAATGTCCTTAATTAGTAATGATAAAAGAGTGATGGTGGTTAATAATTTTGATGTTTTTGAGGATGGAAATTATTGTGTATGCAACATACTAGAAAATGGTAATAAGCATTATATTACTAAAAGAGGAAAGATAGAGAGATTTGGGAAAGCTGAAGCCGTTAAGTGGATGAATAGATATAAAAAAGATATTAGCAAGGCAAAAAAAGAGAATAATTCGTTGGGATATACAGCAGATACAATGACATTTGGCACATATCAACAATGTTTAATCAATCTACCAAATGAAAAATTTATAGAATGTATAGATGCGAGTATAGAACCATATAATCAAATAATTGCATCTATATATAATAATAGTGATACTTATTATGCACCTTTGATTTATTTTTCTATTGATGGAAAACCATTAATTCTAAGTAATGGAGTATTTCCGCTGATATCTGATCCGTTTAAGGTTGCTAATTGTCTAGATAATTGGAGAAAAATAGGAAATGTAATAGATGACTACGAACTTTGTATTATAGAAAGAGATGATGATTTTATTCTAAAAATTAGTAGTTTAATTTCTATGAGAATTAGACCTGTGGTTGATGGTATCTTTCTCCCTTCGCAAGAGTTGGCATCAGGAGTTCCTATATTCCTGGAATGGGAATTAGAAGCATCTGAAAAAGGAATAAAGGTTACAGAGATATAAGAATTAGAACATAGTACGCAATAAATTAAGAAGCATTTGAACAAATAATGGTCAAAAAACAATCGACATCCGACCTCACACACGTTATAATATAGGTAATCTAATAAGAAAACAGTGTTATCATTACTGCATTGATAAGTGAGAATAGTAGCCATAAATATGAATTCGCAGGAACGGAATGGTTGAACCCTCAGGGTGACAGTGTCACTCATTTGTCAGCGAGAGGTGCTTAACTTGGATGATTTTCAGTTTTCTTATTTTGACATGAAATAACAGAATGATTAGTAAAATCAAGGAGTTTCTTGACCATTGTTGACTAAAAATTATATGTATTTACAGTGGGGACCTGAACTCCTAAGCGCTAGTTGTGGGTTCGATTCCCGCAGGGAACATTGATTTTTTGCTTGAAAAAAACAGGCATGGTGGAGTATCGCTCAGATTAGATTAAAAATTCTAGTCTGGGCGATTTTTTTGTTCAGGGAAAAGGGGGAAATTAAGGTAATCGGTGACAGCCAGATGATTGAACTACAGGACAGTATCAAAAATATGGAGTCCTGAATCCATTGATTGTCCGGCCGAGGAAAGAAGGCTGCTATGCGATCATTTCAGGGAACAGATTCTTCGTTCTATGGTAGGATAAGCTGAGAAAATTTTATGATTACATCATTATTGATTGTATCCAATACAGAAAAGGCAGAGCAGGCACCTAGGAAAATCAGCACTTATGGGGATGTTATCCAAACATCTGATCTCTGTATCGGATATGTGTATGGATGAGCAGCAGTATTCCAAAGAGCAGTGGGATGAGAAAATTACCGACTGTATTAACTATTTCCTGATTCTTCGTGCGATTGTAGCTTTTGGTTCCACTGGGAGATAAGGAGAACCTCTTCGCAGAGATTCTCCTTGATTTTAAACGGTAGGTTTTGTAGGTTTTACTGTAAGCTGTAAACCGAGATGCTGAAAAATATTAAGCAGTGTTCCGAGATTTGGGGTTGTTTTGCAG
>OGHB01000794.1_pt1 | contig 15737 bp, 10 predicted proteins | sample 1571451 | NCBI WGS metagenome assembly OGHB01 (sample SAMEA2582071, study PRJEB24529) | metagenome | biome: Human gut stool | place: China | collected 2011
TCCGCTGCTGGTTTTGATGGGCGCTACGTTGCCGCAATATTGTTGCGCATGAGACTCACACAACCGGTCCGGATGCGAAGCGATAATCGCATCCGGGCTTTTCTTATGCGATATCGATTCTTATGCGATATCGATATTGAGATTGCCATCGCATGTTTCTGCTGTCTGACAGGACGTATTGATATGGTTGATTTCGCCGAAAGAATCGCTCGAATGCACTGGTGCAGTGCGTCCGGGCGATTTTCATATGTGCTGAATATCGTGTGACATTTCGAAACGAGCAACGAAATAGAAGCAAGAACGAGAAGCGACAATACAAAACAGGAAAAACAGGAATAGAAACAAGAGATGACTGAAGATAATCAACATAATGCAGGTGAGCAGCAGACCCCAATGCAGCCGCAGCCGCTGCCGGGCCAGGTGTTCGTGCGCCCCGGTATCGATGACCGTCCCGATTACGAAAAAACGCTGACCGAAGAGACCAAAGCGGCCCTGAAGCGCTTGGCCGTACAGCAGAATCCGCGCGTGCCCGAGGCTTCCAACGAGCGTCCGGAAGTGCAGCAGACCCTCATCAACACGGAAGGCGGCTCCCCGCTGACCGCGTTCGCCCATCTCGACGCCGCTGTGCCGAACCTCGAATCGTCGTTCCTTGACCTGCGCGATCCGATGACCGCGCCCGACGGCACCACGCCCACCAAACCGCAGGTGCATCGTCTCACCGCCGGCTTCGCGCTTGGTGCGCTGCTGTTCACCGCGCCGATGGCCGCGCTCAACTCTGTGCTCATTCCGCAGACCATCAGCCGTCTTTCCGGCACCGACCGCGTCACCGATCTGGCGCTGCTCAGCGTCGTCGGCACGTTGTTGACGTTCCTGATGAACGCGTGGATTTCCGTCGGATCCGACCATTCGTACTGCCCGCTGGGCCGCCGCACCCCGTGGATCATCGCCGGCACGGTGCTGACCGCCACGTCGGTGGCGATTCTTTCCGCATGCGATTTCATGCCGTTGGTCATCGTGTTCTGGCTGTTTACGCTGATCGGACATGCGATGGTATCGATGCCGCTGGCGGCCGCTTTCGGTGAGCGCGTGCCTGACAAGTTCCGTGATCGTGCGGACGCGTGGCGTGGCGTTGGCCAAGCGTTCGGCCAGGTGTTGGGCATTATTGCGGCCGTTTCGATTACGTGGGCTGCCGACGATTCCGGTTGGGATGGCACCACGCGTTTCGCCATGATGGTGTTTGCGTTGTGCCTGGTGGTGGCTGGTGTGGCTACGTTGCTGGTGTTGCCGTTTGAGGGTTCCAGCAGCTATTTGCCTCGTGAGGGTGTGAAGAAGGGCGATTATTTTTCGCAGTATCGTCCGCCGAAGGGCGCTCCGAAGTTCTTCATTGCGTTTGCTGCGCGCATGTTTGCCATCGCAGCCACTTCCGGCATTGCGATTTACCAGTGGTATCTTGCGCAGGATGGTTTGGGTGATGTTTCGCAGGTCACCATGTTTGGTTTGTCCGGAGCGGCTGCGGTTATGTCGATGATGGCCGTTGCCGCGTTCGTCGGCTCGCTGTTGGCTGCGCTGCTGCTTGGCCGCATCGCCCGCGCTTTCAAAGATTCCCGTATTCCCGCGATTGCCGCCTGCTTGTTGTTTGTGGTTGCTGTGGTGCTTCCGTTGACGCCGATCGATAGTGCTATGGCGGTCGCGCTGTATGCGCTGTTTGCAGGTTTCGCGTATGTGGTGTATGACGGCGTGAGCCAAGGGTTGAATCTTGCGACGTTGCCGGATATACGTTCCGTTGGTCGTTCGTTGGCTGCGTTCAGTTTGGCGAATACGTTCGGTTCGTTGATTGGCGCTGTCGTTTGCGCGATTGCGATTGCGGCGACTGGCGAGTATCTGCTGATTTTCGCTGTTGCCGCCGGTTGCATGGCTGTTGCGGGCGTGCTGACGTTGCTGCTGAAATGATTTGGATGACCTGAGATAATCCGAAAAACGAATATCAAATTCAAAATTGCGCGTCCACATAGTGAACCTTTAGTAGAAAGGGTCTGTGGACGCGCTTATCTTTACGGCTTAGTTCGAGCGGATAATCCGCCGAATACAAGACTTTGCGAAAGGAGGTTCGCCACGATGAACGGAATGGTTGCACGCGTACTGCTGTCCGCACGAATTATTATTCCGCTTTCGTTGGCGGACTGATTCGAGCAATGCAGCTTCAATCCCTCGCCAACGGAGGCAGGGTTTGAGGCGCGCAAAACACACACGTTGATGGCCCTGCATGCTGCGGGGTCTTTTTGTTGCCGCCCACAAGGCGTAAGGCAACGAAATGAAGACTGCACACAAGAGAATAGAAGAAAGACGTTATCGGCGCATGTTGGGAGCCGGCAACGCATGACAGACGTAACAGGAGTAATCCAATGAGTGCAGTCGAAGCAGCCGCTGGCAAAGCGCAGGCAATGGTGCGCGATTCGGTGAAAACCGTTATCGCCGCTTCCATGGTCGGTACCGCCATCGAGTTCTACGACTTCTACGCATACGGCACCGCCGCTGCGAACTATTTCCCGAAGGTGTTCTTCGGAGACACCACCAATCCGACCGTCGCGCTGCTGGCCAGCCTGCTGACCTTCGCCATCGCGTTCATTGCACGTCCGCTCGGATCCTTGGTGTTCGGCCATTTCGGCGACCGCATGGGCCGCAAGACCACGCTGGTGGTTTCGCTGTTGACCATGGGCATCGCCACGTTCCTGATCGGCTGCCTGCCGACTTACAGCCAGTGGGGCATTGTGGCTGTCGCCGCGCTGTGCCTGTGCCGTTTCGTGCAGGGCATCGGTCTGGGCGGCGAATGGTCGGGTGCCGCTTTGGTGGCCACCGAGAACGCTCCGGAAGACAAGCGCGCGCTGTATGGCTCCTTCCCGGAATTGGGCGCTCCGATCGGTTTCTTCCTGTCGAACGGTACCTACTTCCTGTTGGAAACGTTCAACGATGACGATGCGATGCTGGCATGGGGCTGGCGTGTGCCGTTCCTGCTGTCCGCAGTGCTGGTGATCGTCGGTCTTGTGGTGCGCGTGCAGATGGAGGAGACCCCGATCTTCCGCATGGCCCAGGAGCAGAAGAAGGTCGTCAAGTCCCCGTTGACCGAAGTGTTCAAGAAGAGCTGGAAGGAAGTCATCCAAGCCACGTTCCTGGTGGCCGTCACCTACACGCTGTTCTACACGCTGGCAACCTGGTCCCTCGCTTGGGGCACCAAAACCGTCGAGCAGGGCGGCGGAGACCTTGGTTTCACCAATCGTGAATACCTGCTCATGCTGATGCTTGCCATCTGCGTGTTCGCCGCGTTCATCGTCATTTCCTGCGTGAACGCCGATAAATTCGGCCGCAAGCGCGTGATCGTCATCTCGTCCTGCTGCCTCGTGGCATTCGCGCTGCTCTTCCCGTTCCTGCTTGATCCGTCGGTCGTCGGCCAGCGTAACTTCGCCGCCAACCTGCTGTTCCTATGCATCGGCTTCGCGTTGATGGGCACCGCATTCGGTCCGATCGGCGCGTTCCTGCCGGAGCTGTTCGACGCCAACGTGCGTTATTCCGGCTCCGGCATCGGCTACAACCTGGCCGCCATCGTCGGCGCGGCATTCGTGCCGACCATCGCCACTTGGCTGTCCCACCACTGGGGTGTGCACTCCGTCGGTCTGTACCTCGGCGTGATGGCCGTGTGCTGCCTTGTTGCGGTGCTGAGCTGCAAGGAGACTAAGGATGTTGATTTCACCAAGTGATCAATCGCCAAGTGCCGTTTGACCGGCTATTCAGCGACGTGTCAAGATGACATCGACGGAAGCCTTACTAAAAACGTTTGACGCGAATATAACCACTATGTGAACGTCAGCAAGCAACATAAAGAAAGCGGGACTAAAACAGTTCCGCAGGAGAGGCGGGGTGGTTCCTCGGACACAATCCGGGGGAGTAATCTCCTAGGAACCATCGCCCGCTGTGAACAACCGAAACAAGAATTAAATATCGCGAGTTTGTTCGGGAATGCAAGTCCCGAATCGCTATAAAAAGAAAAATAAAGGAGCGCCTATTATGGCAGCAACTATCTGGTACGAGAAGGATGCCGATCTGTCCGTGTTCGATGGCAAGAAGGTGGCCATCCTCGGTTACGGTTCCCAGGGTCACGCCCACGCGCTGAACCTGCGCGATTCCGGTGTGGATGTCGTCGTCGGCCTGCGTCCTACCTCTAAGTCCGTGGAATACGCCAAGGAGCAGGGCCTCGAGGTCAAGCCTGTTGCCGAGGCCGTTGCCGAAGCCGACGTTGTGATGATCCTGCTGCCTGACCAGTACCAGGCCGCCGTGTACAAGAAGGACGTTGAGCCGAACCTGAAGCCGGGCGCTGCTCTGGCTTTCGCTCACGGCTTCAACATCCACTACGGCTACATCAAGCCGTCCGAGGATCATCCGGTGTTCATGGTCGCCCCGAAGGGCCCGGGCCACATCGTTCGTCGTGAGTACGCCGCCGGCCGTGGCGTTCCGGTCGTTGTGGCTGTGGAGCAGGATCCGGATGGCAAGACTTGGCCGCTGTGCCTGGCTTACGCCAAGGCTCTGGGCGCTCTGCGCGCAGGCGCCATCAAGACCACCTTCACCGAGGAGACCGAAACCGATCTGTTCGGTGAGCAGGACGTGCTCATGGGTGGCATCAACCACCTGTGCGATATGGGCTTCGATGTGCTGACCGAGGCTGGCTACCAGCCGGAGATCGCCTACTTCGAGGTGTTCCACGAGCTGAAGATGCTGGTGGATCTGGCCAACGAGGGTGGTCTGAACAAGGCTCGCTGGAGCTGCTCCGACACCGCTCAGTACGGCGATTACACCTCCACCGTCATCACTGAAGAGACCAAGAAGCGCATGCAGTACCAGCTCAAGCGCATTCAGGACGGCTCCTTCGCCAAGGAGTTCATGGATGATCAGGCCGCTGGCGCTCCGAAGTTCAAGGAGCTGCAGGAAGAGTACAGCCACCCGCACCTGGAGACCGTTGGTCCGAAGCTGCGCGCCATGTTCTCTTGGAACAACCAGACGGACGCCGATGCCGATATGGCCGAGTCCTTCAACGGCAAGATCGCTCGTACCCAGGTTCAGTGATTTCGCTGTAGCGGCTGCATGTTAAGGGCCGCTGAATAACGTAGTAGCGCAATATGCGCGAAACGTGTTGGAAGCCACCGTCTCACCGCGGTGGCTTCTTTTTGTTGCTGTGTTGTTTTATGACTGGGATATTTCGTATGCGGGATCGCAGTACTGATTGTCGGGGGAACCGCACGGCTAGGCGTTGGCCCACTTTGTGGACTCAATGCTTATTTAGGAAGGGACGGGAGTAGGATAGACCCCAGTTTGCAGGACAAAATCCATGCACAAAAACACGCGAATTCATCTGCGAATGGTAGAAACCCGAGCGCCGGGAGGCGTTCACCCCACTACATAAAAAGGAGTGCCAAGTACAATGGCTGCACAAATCTGGTACGAGAACGACGGCGATCTCTCGGTCCTCGAAGGTAAGAAGGTTGCCATCATCGGTTACGGTTCCCAGGGTCACGCTCATGCGTTGAACCTGCGCGATTCCGGTGTGGACGTCGTCGTTGGCCTGCGTCCGACCTCCAAGTCCGTCGAGCACGCCAAGGAGCAGGGTCTGGAAGTCAAGTCCGTTCCGGAAGCTGCTGCTGAGGCCGATATCATCATGATTCTGGCTCCGGATCAGTACCAGCGCACCATCTGGGCCAATGACATCGAGCCGAACATCAAGCCGGGCGCAGCTGTTGCTTTCGCTCACGGCTTCAACATCCACTACGGCTACATCAAGCCGTCCGAGGATCATCCGATCTTCATGGTCGCCCCGAAGGGCCCGGGCCACATCGTGCGTCGTGAGTACGCCAACGGCCGTGGCGTTCCGGTCGTCGTGGCCGTGGAGCAGGATCCGCGCGGCGACGCTTGGGACATCACCCTGGCTTACGCCAAGGCTCTGGGCGCTCTGCGTGCAGGCGCCATCAAGACCACCTTCACCGAGGAGACCGAAACCGATCTGTTCGGCGAGCAGAATGTGCTCATGGGCGGCGTGAACAAGCTTGTTGAAATGGGCTTCGAGGTCCTCACCGACGCCGGCTACCAGCCTGAAATCGCCTACTTCGAGGTCTGCCACGAGTTGAAGATGCTCGTCGACCTCATGAACGAGGGCGGTCTGAACAAGGCTCGCTGGTCCTGCTCCGACACCGCCCAGTACGGCGACTACACCAACACCTGCATCGACGAGCACGTGCGTGAGCGCATGCAGTACCACCTGCAGCGCATCCAGGACGGCTCCTTCGCCAAGGAGTTCATCGAGGACCAGGACGCTGGCGCTCCGAAGTTCAAGGCTCTGCAGGAAGAGTACGGCAACGTCCGCATCGAGACCGTCGGTCCGAAGCTGCGCGCCATGTTCTCCTGGAACAACGGCAAGGATGACGACGCTGATATGGCCACCTTCACCGGCAAGATCGCCCGTGGCTGATGTGGCTCATTCGGCTAATCGCTGAGTCTTTTACAAGACCGCTGCCCTTACGGGTGGCGGTCTTTTTTGTATGTTCTGTCGCATATTGTTCTAGGATAGATATGTACGGTTTCTTACGGTTTTTCTATAGGAAGAGATGTCATGGTCACTGCGACTGGTCCCGCACCTGGTTCTGAAATGACAACGTCGGCTGAACCTACCGAAGACCGTAGCACGTCAGGAGTTCTGCACGTCGCCGCGATTTTCGCCTCGCATATGGTGTTGCAGCGTAACAAGCCCATCGCCGTGTTCGGCGCGCTTGATGCCGATTGCGCCGGACTTGAGGTTTCCGCGGAAATCCGCGATTTCGATGGTTCCGTGATCGTGCAGGCGCATGCGTACGCCTCCAAAGAGATCAAGAACGGTTTTTCACCGTGGCGCGTCATGCTGCCGGCACAGCCCGAAGGTGGCCCTTACACGTTGCGCGTCACCGCAGGCAACGATTTCATCGAATATTATGACGTGCTTATCGGCGAAGTATGGCTGGCCGGCGGTCAAAGCAATATGGAACTTGAATTGCGCAACAGTGAAGACGCCGAGGAAGCCCTCGATAACTGTGCCGATCCGTTACTGCGCTTCTACAATGTGCCGAAAACCGGTGTGATCAATCGCAACGCCGAACATGCGGCAAGCTGGCAGGAATCATCGCCTGAAAATAGTGGCGTAATGAGTGCGGTAGCGTACTATTTTGCGCGAAAACTGCGTGATGAACTTGATTCCGACCTTCCGATCGGCATTATCGACTGTTATATCGGGGGTACGTCGATCAGTTGCTGGACGAGCGAAGATGCACTGAATTCCAGCGAATCCGGGCGCGGCTATCTTGCGCGCTATGAGCAGGCGATCGCAGGTAAAACGCAGGAACAGTTCGATTTGGAGTACGGCGAATGGCAGTCGCGTTCTGATACGTGGAATGCGTCGATCGCAGCCGCCCGCGAAGACGATCCTGATGTGACGTGGGATACGCTGACCCAACAGTATGGCGAATGCCCGTGGCCGCCGCCGATGACGCCGACCTCGCAGTGGCGTCCGTCAGGCGCGTTCCATGCCATGCTGGAGCGCATTGTGCCTTACTCCTTGGCGGGATTCCTATGGTATCAGGGCGAGGAAGACGAGCCGTATTGCGGATCCTACCGTGAGTTGCTGGGCATGATGATTGGTGAATGGCGTGCGCTGTGGAGCGAAAGCCTGCCGTTCCTGATCGTGCAATTGCCGCAGTGGATTGACAAGAAGGTCGACGAGGGCGACGGCGATCCGATGCTGTGGCCGGTGTTGCGCGAGGCCCAGTGGGATGCCGCGCAGTCCATCGACAATGTGTTCGCCATCTGCACTATGGATTGCGGCGAATACAACAACATTCATCCGGTTGATAAACGTACACCGGGCGAGCGTCTAGGCAATTGTGCGCTTCGCCAAGTGTATGGTATGAGCCGTATTCCGGTGTATGGGCCGACTGTGCTGGGTTTCCGCTGCGACGAAGGCGGCCGCGTACGCCTGTTCTTCCGGTACGCGCACGGCCTGCATTTCAGCGGTACTACGCCCGACAGTTTTGGTGACGAGTTCGCCAAGAGCCTGCCTTCGCTGGTGCGTCTGCCGGAACGTTCCGGTTTCGAGCTTGCCGGTGCCGATGGTGTGTTCCATCCGGCCTACGCCGCGATTTTCGTGGATTGCGATATTGACGATCTGGTCAACGCAAAGGTCAACGTGGTCGATTACAACGCCACGGAATTCGGTATTCCGATCAACAGCCGCAGTATCGGCACGATTACGTTGGCCACGCCGGAAGTGCCAGCGCCGGTGATGATGCGCTACGCATGGCGTAGCTGGGGTCCGGCACCGTTGTTTAATGACAATAATCTGCCTGCTCACCCATTCAAGCTGGACCTGACCGATCACACCGACTCTGATCACGCTGAATAATCACGTTAGATAGTTGCGTTGAACGGCTGCGTCACATGATTGTCGATAGTTGACGATGAATAGCGTGCGATTGCTGTGCTTATAGTGTGCTGCAATCGCACGCTTTATATTGCGATTGAAGTCCTGCTGATCGCACGTCAGTCAAATACGAATCAAATACCAGTCAAATAAAAAATCGTTGGAAAATCAACGTTTCTGCGATTTGCGCCACCAAAATCGCAGAAACGAATCAAATAAAATGCGCTGCACTGCGAGCGCATAGGCTATTGCCAGAGGTCCGGGCCGAATGATTCCAGGTATGCGGTCAGTTCGGCGGCCATCTGTTCGTCTTCCGGAACGCGCGGATGGCCATCCGTGCCGCAACCATTGCGTGAATACAAGAAATGTTTTACGTGAAACTCGCCCTCAGTGCCGCGGCCGCTGCCGTGGAAGATGGCGTGGAACTTACCGTCACAGCCAAGAGCTACGTGCGCGACCTGTTCTGCATGGCAGATAAGGTCGACGCGAAGGCTTCGGTGGCCGAGGGCATGGTCTCGCTGCTTCCGGGCGAAAGCGTCGTGCTGCATATCGCCACTGCCGATGCCGCAGCGCTTGCCGCTCCGGGTGCGTTCGCAGCCGCCAACGTGCTGCGTTCCGCCAACGATCCGAAGCGCGAATGGTGAGCTTCCGCGAGTACGCCGTCTACTGAAGCGGTAGAAGAGTGGATAGAGGACTACTGAAATTTCAGTTGACGTGTTCGGTTGAGTAAAAACATAAGTTGAAGCGCCGCCAACCTTAAGAAACGAAAGTGTTGTGAACGCTGACTTTTCAAGAGGTTGGTCGGCGCTTTTACTGTACGATGTAGATGAACCGTTTAAGTTGCGATTTAAGTTAAGAAGAAGGACACGGACATGCCTATTCAAAAAAGCAAGGTGACGATTTTTGACGTTGCCAAGGCTTCGGGAGTCTCTAGTAGCGCCGTTTCGTATGCGCTCAACGGCAAGTCTGGTGTTTCCGATGTGACCCGAGACAAAGTGTTGAAGGTCGCACATGAACTGGGATGGAAGCCGAATGGCGTGGCACAGGCGCTGGCCAAGGCGAAGACGCAGCGCGTGGGTCTAGTGTTGGGTTACGACCCGAAGCTGCTTTCCGTCGAATCCTACATGATGGAACTTATTTCCGGTCTTGGCGCCGAGCTGGAAAAATACGATTATTCTCTGCTGGTACGCATGGCCGTGGGTGAGGACGCGAAGCTTTCGATCATCGATGATTGGATTGCTACTGGCAACGTCGACGCCATGCTGCTCGTCAATGTCGAGCTTGGAGACCCTTGCGTTGCCTTGCTTGAGGAGCATGAGGAGATGCCGGTGCTTGCCATTGCCGATGCCTCCGTGGTCGGCAATCTGCCGAGTCTGTCAAGCGCCGACGCCGATGCCGTGCGCCGAGCGGTGCGATACCTGTATGATCTCGGGCATCGTCAGATCGCCCGCGTCGGCGGTCCCGAATCGCTTGCGCACTCGTATATTCGCGATTCCGCCTTTGCGGACGTCGCTTCCGAGCTGAGCATGCGTTATCGTTGCCTGCACACCGACTACACGCCGGAAACCGGTCGCGAGGCCACGAAGCGCCTGCTGGCGTTCTCTGAGCATCCGACGGCGATCATCTACGACAATGATGTGATGGCGTTGGCTGGCCTTGGCGTGGCAGCTTCGCAAGGCATCAAAGTACCGGAGGAAATCTCCATCATGTCGTGGGAGGATTCCCTCATGTGCACCGCGGCGTATCCGAACCTGACCGCCATGGGCCGTGACGTGGTCGATACCGGTAAGCAGGCCGCCGGATTGCTGCTCAAGCTGATCGGCGGCGAGCGTGTGGGGCATCTGATGGAAGGGCCGTACGAATTGCGTGCCCGCGCTTCGACCGGTCCCGCTCCGGCAGCGGAATAAGATGCGATGATGAGTTAATGCGATGATGAATTAAAAAATTGCGATTGCGCATTTGCTGCGCCCCGACAAGGGCAGGATGAAAGCGAGCAGCGAGCCGATCGCGGCGATCGCCGCAAGGGTTACGCCATACAGGATTGCGACGGTGTTGCCGGACTGCTTCGACAGGTACCACAGGTCGAACGGCGCGAGTCCCCAGAACAGCCCGGGAATCGCGGATTGGAAATCAAAATCTGAAATCTGAAATCGTAATCTGAAATCAAAAAGCGCCCGTGCCCCTCGCTTGAGGCATGGGCGCATTGTTGCCTTACGGCTTCAGGCGCGCTTCTGTGTGATCTGATAGGCGGCGAACAGCACGACCAGCCAAATCACGCCGGCGACCACTGCGATGCGATAGCTTGCGGAGAAGCACATCAGCACCACGACCAGCAGCATGAACGCGATCACCACATACGGCGTCACCTTGGCGAACGGCAGCTTGAACGCAAGTTTGTCAAGTGCTTCCTGGCCCTTCAATCCCTTCAAATCATTCGGACCGTCGCCGGCGGCGACAACGCGACGGAACTTAATTTCCGTAAGCATAATCATGATCCAATTAATCGCAGCGGCAATCGTGGCAATCGACATCAAATAATTGAACGCGAAATCAGGCCACACGAACACCACCACCACGGCGATCGCAATGATGATGGCCGACGTGATCACACCCCCGACCGGAACGCCGCGCTTGTTCAGGCGGCCCAGATACGCGGGCGCATTGCCCTGCTTCGCCAACGAATACAGCATGCGCGAGTTCGCGTACAGGCCGGAGTTGTACACGCTCATCACGGCGGTCAAGCACATGAAATTCAGAATGCCGGCGGCCGCATGCACGCCCACCGAGTCGAAAATCTGCACGAACGGGCTGGAATTGCCGTCGATCGTGCTCCACGGCACCACGGCCATGATCACGCCGAGCGCGCAGATGTAGAACACGAGAATACGCCAGATAATGCCGTTCGTGGCCTTCGGGATGGTGGTGCGCGGATTTTCGGTTTCGCCCGCGGTGATGCCGATGAGCTCGGTGCCGCCGAAGCTGAACATCACCACGACCAGCGCCATCAGCAGGCCGGTCCACGTGCCGTCCGCATTGCGAGACATCAGGCCATGCGGCAGGAATCCGCCGTCAACGGTGAACCAGTTGGCGAACGACGCGCGAATGCCCGAAGCGGTCGGCACATTCGCGATGATCACATACAAACCGCCGAAAATCATGGCAAGCACGGCCACGATCTTGATGATGGCGAACCAGAATTCAAATTCGCCGAACTTGTTCACGCCCATAAGATTCAGCGCCGCGATGGCCACCAGGAACACCGCCGCCGACACCCACTTCGGAATGTTCGGGAACCAGTAATTCACGAACGAGCCAACCACGGCCAACTCCACCATGGCCACGAGCACGTAGTTGAACCAGTAATTCCAGCCGGAAATAAAGCCGGCTCGCTTCGACCAGTACTGCGTGGCGTAATAGCTGAACGCGCCCGCCTTCGGATCCTCGACCGCCATTTCGGACAGGGCGCGCACGATCAGGAAAATCGCCAGACCGCCGATCAGATAGGCGAGCAGAATGGCCGGGCCCGCCAGCTGAATCGACTCGCTGGAACCATAGAACAGGCCGGTGCCGATCGCGCCGCCCAATGCGATCAATTGAATATGACGATTCTTCAAAGACTTGCGCAGCGTCGGCGGAACCGGCACATCGTCGGTTTCGCGCGGTTTCTTCGCAACGGTTGCGTCGCTCATGAATGCTTCCTCTTCTTGGGTGCCTCGGCAATATTCGGCAAATTCGGCAAAAGTTTGCGATCTTGGCGATGTTGCGTTCGGCAGTAGTGGTAGGTGACGCGCCTATGGTTTTTGGTATGGCGCGTCTTCCCCGATTGTAGCTGTAGCGCGTGGATTCGGTTTCATAGTGTTCAATAGTTCGATAGTTCAATAAAATGAAGGTTTTGGGAGCAATGGTTGGTGCTGCTTGAGCGCTACGGGCTGGAGGTCGTCATGGCATTCATCAAAGACATGGTGCGTATGTGGTTGCATGCGTGGAAGCGATTCATCTCCATCGCACTGATCTCGTTGCTGGGCGTCGCCGTGCTTACGGGCATTTACGCGGGTTGCCGAGACGCTTTTCTTGCGACGGATCGTTTTTTCGACACCCAAGGATTGCACGACATTCAGGTGTTGTCGACGGCCGGATTGACCGATGACGATATTGCCGCGCTCCGTAAGATTTCCGGTGTCGCGAAAGTGCAGGGCGAACGTTCGCAAACCGTGACCGTCGATCTGAACGGCAAAAAAACCGTGACCATGCAGGAGATCGGCACGAACGGCATTGACCAGCCGTATTTGCAAAGTGGCCGTATGCCTGAAAAGTCCGGTGAGATCGCGGTGACGCGCAAATTCATCAAGGATTCCGGATATAAAAAGGGCGACCATATTACGGTGACACCGCAGGATTCGGCGTCTTCTTCTGTGTCCGATTCTGCAGAATCGGACACGCAGGATGGCAAAAGTGCCGCACGGGTGACCGATTCTGGTGAATCGGACAATCAGGCACCGAGCTTCCCCACCGAACTGACTATTGTGGGCGTGGTGCTTGACCCGCAGGATCTCACCAATCCAGACGGCTATTCGGGTACGAACGCGTTCCGTTCCTCCGCCACCAGCGACTACACGTTCTTTGCGCCGTCCGACGGTGTGACCGGCAGCATGTACACGGCCGTCACCATTCTCGTGAAAGGCGCCGCCGACAAGGACTCGTTCAGTGACGTGTACGACGACACCGTCAGCGAAGTAGCTGACCGCATCGACGGCACGGTGCGAACCAATCGCCAGAAAGCGCGTCATCAGGAACTACTCGACGCTGGAACCAAACAAATCGACGAGGCGAAAGCGCAAACCGACAAACAGTTCGCCGCAGCGCAACAGCAGATCGACAGCAATCGCAGCCAGCTCAATCAGCAAATCGACCAAATCGTCAATATGCAGGCGGGCGCGGCTGCGGGATCCCTCGACGAAACAACCCGTGAAACACTACGTGAAACGGTAATTGCCGCAAGCCCGCAATTAGCGGAAGCCAAAGCGCAACTCGACCAGGCGCAATCGAAATTGGACCAGCAGAAAAAAGACACCGAACGGACACTGCAATCCAAGCAAAACGAGCTGGAAGACAGCATTCCGCAAGTGCGTTGGTATGTGCAGGACCGGTCGCAAATCGGCGGATTCAGCTCGCTGAAATCTGATCTGGAATCCATCCAATCGCTGGGCAACGCATTCCCGATCGTGTTCTTGCTCGTGGCGGTGATGATGAGTCTGACCGCCATGGCGCGCATGGTCGAAGAGGATCGCGGGCTGATCGGCACATACACAGGGCTCGGCTACGGGCGTCTTGCGGTCGCCTCACGATACCTGTTGTTCGCGCTGTTCGCCTGCCTGATCGGCGGTGGACTCGGCCTGATCGCAGGCTTCCTTGGCATTCCGGCGTTCCTGCTCGTCGTATTGCGAGGCTTGTATGTGATGCCGGACGTACGCTTGGCATACGACTGGCTGTACGGAACGGCCGGAGTCGCGCTGTTCGTGGTCGGCGTGCTTGCCGCAACCGTGTATGCGTGCGCGCAGGAAATGCGACAGAAGCCGGCCAGTCTCATGCGTCCGAAAGCGCCGCGTGCAGGATCGCGCATTCTACTGGAGCGTATCAAGCCGTTGTGGAATCGCATGAGCTTCCTCGGCAAAGTCACGGCGCGCAACATTTTCCGCTTCAAATCGCGCCTGATCATGACGGTCGGCGGCGTGGCCGGCTGCACCGCGCTGATTGTGTGCGGACTTGCGATCAACGACACCGTTGCCGCATTGGGCGCGAAACAGTATCAGGACGTGTATCAGTACGATTTGATGGTGGTCGCGAACGATGATGACGCTGATGCGATGCGGCAGAAAGTCGCTTCGGATGGTCGCGTCACGTCGAGCATGGACGTGCGCGTTGAATCGGGTGATTTGACCGGCGATTCGGGGAGCGAAAGCATTCAGCTGGTTGCCGTGCCCGACAGTGAACGCAGCGAGTTCGGCAAGATGGTCACGTTGCAGCCGGTGCGCTCCAGTTGGGTGGATGGTGCGGCCGATACGGTAAGTCTGGGCGATGACGGCGTGATCGTATCGCAGTCCGCGGCAAGCGCGATGGGCGTCAAAGCGGGCGGTATGGTAACACTGACCAACGGTGACGATATGCAGGCCGAAGCGCATGTCAGCGCGGTGATCCGCAGTGTGATCGGATCGGACGTGTATGTGAGCGAAACCTATTATCGCCAGCTGTTCGATACTGCTGCATCCGGCACGTTTTCCGCATCTTCCGCGTCCGATTCTGGAGAATCGGACAATCAAAACGGCGAATCCGGTACCTCGAATGGCGCATCGTCAAACGGCCAACAATTGGTGTGGAACGCCATGTATGCGAAGCTCAAAGGTTCAGGCGAATCCCAGGCCGCCTATGCGGAAAAGCTGGAAGACGACGATGCGGTCATGAAAGCCGTGAGCTGCGCGCACATGGCGGAAAGCTTCAAATTCGACCTGATGGGCGCGGTGGTCGCGCTGATCGTGGCGCTCGCGGGCGGGCTCGCGCTCGTGGTGTTGTTCACGCTCGCCAACACCAACGTGTCAGAACGTGAACGCGAGATGGCCACGCTCAAGGTGCTCGGATTCTTCGACAAAGAGGTTCACCACTATGTGAACCGTGAAATGATGGTGCTCACCATGATGGGCGTGGTGCTGGGCTTGCCTCTCGGCCGTTTCGTCGGCGGATTGCTGACGGCTGCGTTGAATATGCCCGCACTGTATTTCGAAGTGGAATGCACGCCGTTGAGTTATGTGATTGCGGCCGGCGCGACCATGGCTTTCGCGCTGCTCGTGCAGTTGTTCGTGAATCCGGTGTTGGATCGTATCGACCCGATTAGTTCGCTCAAATCCGTCGAATAGGCGCATGTCTGAATGTCCGATTCTCCAGAATCGGACAACTAGACGGGTAAAAGTGCGTTACGATTGTCCTTTTCTCCAGAATCGGACACTTAGAGTGCCGGAAAGGCTCGGATTCGCGTTTCAGTTCTTCGGATAACGGTAGTTGTGTGGCAGTTGCGTGGTGAGCTGCGGGTCCAGGCCGAGTTCCTTCAACTGCCGGTCGATTTCGCGGCGCGCACGTTTCACAAGTTCGGCTCGATATTCATCGCCATGTCCGGCATTGCTATGTGCCGCATCGCCATGTCCCATCGTTCCCATCTTCTCCAGTGCGTCCAATGTTTCCGCCATACGCTTGAGCCGGTCCT
>OGHB01000796.1_pt1 | contig 15709 bp, 18 predicted proteins | sample 1571451 | NCBI WGS metagenome assembly OGHB01 (sample SAMEA2582071, study PRJEB24529) | metagenome | biome: Human gut stool | place: China | collected 2011
TTTTTGTTTCGTACGCTTTAGCGTACTCAACCAGGTCTAAAGACATAATAAAAAAGCCAACTTTTTTTCAGTTGACTTTTATTAATAGTATTAGTTAATTATTTTAATCCATGATATTTTTTCCATTCGTCAGAACCACCACCAAAGAATGAAAAAATAAGATAAATAATAATCCAAATATAAATATGCTTCCACATCCAGTCCCAGAAGAACACTGTACCAATAATTACAGCTAGTGTTATTGAAATAATTAGTATCCACCAAAAACGATCATTTCTCTTTAACCAATTAAATACTTTCTTCATCTATCTCACCTCCGGGACTTTCTTAAGAATCAGCCTATTTTAGTAGATTTTTCCGTTCCTTTATTAATATTTCTAATTCATTTAATTGCTTTTCATTTGCAATTTCACGAATAAATTTTCTAGCATATGAACCATACTGATAATTTCTTTGTTTATCTCTATTTTTGTTTTTCCAACGCCTATTTGCTTTCAACTGTGCCTCTGATGTTTTTTTTACCATTTTATCACACCTAATTATAGCTGATTGTATTCTATCTTAAATGTCTTACTATTAAATTCTTCTATTTTTTCTTTTATACATTCTCCACGTATTGAATATCGTTGAAGTTTACCTTTATATAAATAACACTGATACAAAGCACCATCTCTAAACATTAAAGTTACACTTGGATTATATAAAAAACGTTCCTTATATTCTTTCGGATGATTTTGAGCATACAAAACACCTATAAAAGTTCCTAACAGATTACCAAATAAACTTCCTAAAATTCCCCATCTAAATTTGTGGCTTTCATATCTAGTTTCTAATTTTTCTTCGCTATTAACACTACCTTGTAACAAATCGCTATATTTATATAGCTTACATTTTTTGGTATCCCAGTATGAAATTAAGATTTGTCTTTTTTTATCATTAAAATATATGTTCTTACACTTTAAATCGCTATCTAAGATAAAATATATCTTTTCGCTCCAATTCACATAAACCACCTTCTTTATTTACTAATATTATATAACATATTAAGTTATAAAAAAGTGATTTATAAAAAATTACTTCCCCCGTAAGCGTCTTAATGCTTCTCTTGGTGAGACTGGTCTATCTTCTTTAGCCTTAGCGGACATTACTTCGACCAATGTTTCCAATTCTGCTTCACGTAATGCTGTTTCGATTTTAAAATTCTTAGTTTGAGTAGCTAATTTATTTTGCCATTCTTCATTATCTTTCTTATTATCAGATTGTAATTGCTTGATTTGTTCGTTTAAATCATCAACATCTCTAGATGACTTTTGTAAGCTATCTAATTGCTTATCTCATTCACCAAGTTGTGATTTCAAGCCGTCACGTTCATCAGTCAAACCTAAATCCTTCAAATCTTCACGTTTCATGTCAATCTCTCCTATCGTTTTTATTTTACGTGGAACGCTCCACGCTGATTGATTGCATACAAAAAAAGCAGTTTTACGACTTACTCAGGTCGGAATGTTATAATTTTATATCGTTTACTTTACGTGCTAATTTTTCCACTAATTTCATATTATCAAATCGTGGTTCTTTAAAAATATCTACACTAAGTGTTACATGCATTTTAGGATCTTTTACATTTGTAGAATAATCTACACCTTTTACATGTACTGCAATCTTATCACCCATGCTATCAACATCCTTATGCTCTATCCCAAATTGCTTCAAGTTCAATAGCCTCTGGTGACGGATTTCCTTGGGGAGCAGTGGCACTACTCCCAATAGCCATTAAAACTTTGTTATCAATCATATCTGTTTGTGAATCTGTTACTGTTAATTCAATATCAGGTTCACGACTGGATACATATTGTTCACAGATAGCAAAAATATCAGGAAAATGTAACTTTATAAAATCGTAATCAGTTTTACTAAAATAAAGATAGCCAATATCTTTCATTTTTAATCACGCTTCTTTCGTTTTTTCTTTTTTTGCTTCTGATATTTAATAGTAACTACTTTTCCATAGGTTTTCTTTTGCTTGCTGATAACAACCTTCCACTTATCTAAAGAATATCCTTCTGCTTTAGAATTATCTTCTGTTAACTCACCGTTTTTAATAACATTAATCACATTTTTTACAGAAATACCAATTCAGAGAGTAGGATTCCCTTTTTTATCAAGATGAGAATAATCATGACGAGCACCAAGTATTCTACCAATTGAATGATCTGATAGCCCGTTCAACTTTGTTCCCTGTTTTGTCTTCATATTTTTTGTTAACCGCCTATATTCATTGACAGTATCAATGTAATACCTGTAATCTACCACTGGCTCAATGCTACGCTCTTTTCTTGCTTTAATGTAAGTATGCATTGCTTGACCTGTGTCTTTATTATATAGCAACGATTGATATTCTTCTACTGTTTTTGGGAATCCATGATAACCATACTTTTCTTTTAATTTCTCTAATTCCTTAGCATGATAATCTTTTATTTTTTGTTTTTCTTTTATAACATCTGCACTTTGAATCTGTTCCCTGTCATAATCCCTAGTCAAAATATCATACTTCTTACCATACATCTTGTTAGTTTCTTTAGTGTATTCTCTTAACTTCTTTTGACGTGCTGCAATTAGTGTTTTGGTGCGAGCTATCATCTGCTCGTCTTCTAATTCTTCAGCAACTTTCAAACGTTTCTTAGCATCTCTAGTTGAGCGTTCATAGTAACGTTGCTTTTAACGTAAATTGCCATTTCTAATTGCTTCTTTAGGATTACACTGGGGCATGTTATTTACACTGACATCTGGAGTAAATGGAAATGATTTGTACCTGCAGTTAATTCCCAATGTTCCAGCAGGTTCACCATAACCATGATTGTAAATTGAATCATACTTGTCATTATAATTAGGATCATTAGTTGGAACTATATTGACTACCTTGCCTTGAATATAAGCAAACGCTTCACGACTGTTAAGGTGGCTAGACATTAAACTATTCTTGTGATAAATAATCTCTATAAAAAAATTGTTAAGGACAAAGTTTATCCTTAACAATTCTTCAATTTCAATATTATTTTTAGCTTACCTACTACCTCATTAAATCAGAAATAATTTCTGCAGCACTCTTGCTCTCATGAATCACTCCAGCGACTGAACCAGCAAATATTATTCCATCTTCTACATCATCTTGATAAACAGCTTTCTGATATGCCTCATCTAATAATTGATTAAATTTTAACTTATCAGTTATTTTGTCTTCTAACTCATATAGCTCTTTAGCTTTCTTATTTACAACTATTCGGCTAGCTACTCCCATTTTTGTACCAATTACACCAATAGAAGTGTCTTTTGATTCAATAATCACTTTCTTCCAATTGTCACCAACAGGACTTTCCTTAGAAATTGAGAAAATTGTACCACATTGTACACCTTCAGCTCCCATCGCTAACGCAGCTTTTACTCCACGATTATCAGCAATTCCCCCAGCTGCAATAACCGGAATTTTTACAGCATCAACAACTTGAGGCCAGAGTGTTTGTGATGTCATAGTTCCAATATGACCTCCACTCTCCATGCCTTCAGCGATAACAGCATCTACGCCTAACTCTTCCATCTTTTTAGCAATTTTTACGTTTGGAATTACAGGCATTACTTTTATTCCTGCTTCCTTTAGTTTAGGCATGTACAATTTAGGTGTACCAGCACCAGTTGTTACAATTTTTACTCCTTCTTCAATGACAACATCAACAATTTCTGGAACTTTCGTATTTAAAAACATCAAGTTAACAGCAAATGGCTTATCAGTTAATTCTTTTACTTTATGGATTTCTTCGCGTACCTGTTCAGGTGTATCTTGACCTGAAGCTAACACACCTAGCCCGCCAGCATTAGAAACAGCTGCCACCAATCCGGCTTTGGCTACATCTTGCATCGCTCCTTGAATAATTGGATATTTAATTCCTAACATTTCTGTAATTCGATTCATGATTTCTCACCTCAATTATTTAAAATATAAAAAGGATATCTTACAACCATATAGTTATAAGATATCCCAATTGATATTAATGGTAATTACAATTTACTAAATAATTAGAATTGATCGATCAACAATTGACGAATTTCTTCCAAGTATGGTTGACGAGGATTTGCAGTTGTGCATTGATCATCGTAAACACGATCAACCATCTTATCAAGAGCTTTCTCAAATTGTTCTTTAGTTACACCATTTGCAGATAACTTAGGTTCAACGTCTAATTTCTTCATTAAATCGTTAATCTTGTTGCATAATGCATCTACTAATTCAGCATCTGAGTTACCTTTCAAACCTAATGCACGAGCAATATCTGCATAGTCTTTTTGAGCACGATATACTTCATAACGTGGGAATGGTGTACGTTTTACACGACCAGAAGCACCGTTAAATTTAATTACGTGTTGCATAGCAATGGAAATTGCCAAACCATGAGGTAATCCAAATTCCCCACCAGTCTTGTGAGCGATTGAGTGGTTAATACCCAAGAATGCATTAGCAAATGCCATACCTGCTAATGTTGCAGCATAGTGCATATTTTCACGAGCTTTTTCGCCTTCTAATGTAGGATGTTTTGGATCATACTTATATGAAGCTTCCAAGTTTTCAAATACTAACTTAATAGCTTGCATTGACCATGGGCGTGTGAAATCAGATGCCATGACTGATACATATGATTCAAGAGCATGTGACAAACTATCTAATCCAGATAGAGCTACAGTTCTCTTAGGAACAGTCATTACAAATTCTGGGTCTACAATTGCTACTTGTGGTGTCAATTCATAGTCTGTTAATGGATACTTAACGTGTGTATTATCATCTGTAATAACAGCATATGGTGTTACTTCAGAACCTGTACCAGATGTTGTTGGAATTGCAAACATTCTTGTCTTCTTAGCGTGATGGAATTTAACAATTCTCTTACGGATATCAACGAATTTTTGTTGTAATTCTTTAAATACTTCACTAACTTTTTCGTAGCTATCTAAGAATCCTGGCTCTTGATCCAAGGAATATTCATAGATATAACGAGCAATCTTCGTAGCATCCAATGCAGAACCACCACCAATAGCAATAACTGTATCTGGTTCAAATTGTGCCATTTGTTGAGCAATTTCAATTGTTTGTCCTAACATTGGGTCAGGTCTTACAGTTCCATAAAGAGATGTTTTAACTTCATTTTCTCTTGCTGCTAATTGATCGTAAACTTTGTCTACAAATCCAAACTTAACCATTCCTGGGTCAGCTACGATAAATGCACGGTTGATATCTTCAGTTTCATCTTGTAGATAGCTGATAGCATTCTTTTCGTAGTAGATCTTTTCTGGTAAACGAACCCATTGAGGTCTGTTACGTCTCTTAGCAACTGTCTTAACATTTAATAGGTCTGATGTTGATAAATTATGTGACAATGAATTCTTCCCCCATGATCCTGTTCCAAGTGTCAAACTTGCACGTAAGCCATCTGTGTAAATATCACCAATACCACCAATGGAATCAGGTTGATTTACCAAGATACGAGCTGCTTTAGTTCTATCACCAAATTCTTTTACAAATGGATCGGATTGAGAACCAATTTGGATAGCAGCGTTATGGCCTGCACCTTGATAATCTAATAATGCAGCAACGGTCTTAATACCATCTTCACGATCTTTTGCTTTATATACTGACAATAATGGAGAAAGTTTTTCGGATGATAGCTTTTCACCGATGTTCTTAGCAGAAAGTTCAAATAACATTACATCTTTACCTTCTGGAAGTTCTACACCAGCTTGTTCAGCAATCCAGCGAGCTGGCTTACCAGCAACTGGGCCGTTTACACCATGTCTATCATTAAATACGAAATCTTCAATCTTCTTATAGTCTTTCTTAGGAACAATATACGCTCCCTTTTCTTCCATCTTCTTTAGCCATTCATCATAGATAGGAGCTTCAACAACTGCAGAATTTTCAGTAGCACAAATCATACCGTTATCAAATCTCTTAGATAGAAGTAAGTCTTCAACAGCTCTGTCAAGATGTGCTGTATGATCAACGTAGATAGCACCGTTACCAGCACCTACACCCATTGATGGGTTACCTGACTTCAATGCTGCATTAACCATTCCTGGACCACCAGTAGCTAAGATAGAAGCAATCTTTGGATTTTGAATAAGAGCGGTTGTCTTTTCTAGACTTGGTTCCTCAATCCATTGAATAATGTTCTTTGGAGCACCAGCTTTTACAGCTGCGTCGTAAATAATTTTTGCTGCATGTGCTGAACATTTTTGTGCTTGTGGGTGGAAAGCAAATACAATTGCATTTCTAGTTTTCAATGCTAATAGTGACTTAAACATTGCTGTTGAAGTTGGGTTTGTTGTAGGTACAATACCTGCTAAAACACCTAATGGAGCTGCGATCTTTACTTCACCTTTAATTTTATCTTCTTCGATTACACCAACTGTTTTATCATTCTTAATAGCATTATAAACGTTTTCAGTTGCAAAACGATTTTTTGTATCTTTATCTTCTACAACTCCACGTCCAGTTTCATCTACTGCTTCATGAGCTAAAATCAAAGCAGCCTCTGAGCCAGCCAAAGCAGCAGCTGCAACAATCTTATCTACTTGTTCTTGTGAGAAAGTAGAATATTCTTGTTCAGCTTTTAATGCTTTTTCTACTAAACCATCAGTGTATACACGAGCATCTTCTTCTTTGTTGTTTGTCTTGTTAACCATTACTTTAGCCTCCTACTATAGCTAAATAAACTATAAGTTAATATTTAACCATTAATAAACGATACAAATACAATTGTGTTATCGTGAATTAATTCACAAATATTACACTTATAAAATAACATCATATCCACAATAAATCAATACTATTTTTGAATTTATTTTATTTTTCCTTTTATTTTGTTAAATAAGTCACTTACTTAAACAGATTAAAAATATAAATAAAGCATATAGGAAATATTAAAAATATTTTTGTAATCGTTTTCTATAATAATTTAATCATATCTTATATACCGTTTTTTTACAATATATTTCAACAAATTTATCGATAAAAACACTTTAATATCAATTAAACAGCATGTATCAATTCTAATTATGGTTAAAATAAATAATTCTTTACCCTTTCATTAGCCCTACCTAAGTTTATAAACCTAAAAATTATTGTTACTTAGTTTTAATTAATCCACAATAATATAAGACTTTTAGATACATTGGTACTTACTACATATAATTTGCTTCTCTTCTTTTTTATTCTTTATCTTCTTGGTTAAACTATGAAGAAAAATATAACTTTTTGTTAAATTTATTTTACTATATTCTAAAAGGGAAGAAATGTATAAAAGCGAATAAAATCATCATAAAAATATAAAGTTACATTGTTCACATAATTAAAAATCTGAAGCTAGACTTATCTTTTACTATTTATACTTATTGTACTTTTCTAGATAACTGTCAATAATTATATTTTCTTATTTCTGATTAACTCTAAATTATGATTTTCCATTCAATCTTGAGCATTTCTTAATTACTTTTAGAAAGGACAGATAATATGCTTAGCAAGAATAATCATTATGGCAAACAACTTGCTAATACTCCACATACACCTCGCTACGCTCTTAGGAGGCTTAAAAGCTGTTACTCTCATTCGCCATGGAAGTAAGAACTTGGTAACCGGTAATATCACTTGGGGGCAATGGAGTGATGATCAATGGAATGAAGTTGTTTCTAAAAAAATTAAAGGATATCATCCAGATAAAGAATCTGTAGCTCAACAAAAAGTAACAACAAACACTGATAATACAACAATAACTGTACACTATATTAAGAATCCAATTGTAACTTCTACTGAAAACAAAACTGTTAAACGTACTATTAATTATCTCGTTGATGGCAATGAAGTTTCCGCTCTAGATTCTGTAAACCAAGAGTTCACCTTCTCTCGTGATGTATTTACTGATACCGTCACTGGTGATGTTACCTACGGTAACTGGAACGTTGATAACACTTCCTTTGAAGCTGTCGATTCTCCTTCATTGAAGGGTTATACTCCGGATGTTAAATCTGTTACGGCTTTAACTGTTACTCCTGATACTAAGGACACAGTCATTACTGTTACTTATACTAAGAATCCAGTTGAAGTTCAACCAGCTCCTAAACCAACAGAATCGGTTGATCCAAATAAGACTGATCCTGTTGATTCAACAAATACAATGACAAAACATGTTAACTCAACTACAGTAACTGCTAAATCACAAATAATAAATCAAGTTGTTCCTTCCCAACCAGTTACAAAATCTAAGAAACTTCCACAAACTGGTGAAGAACATAATAGTTTAGCTACTATCGGTCTCTTAATACTTTCATTAGCAACTGGCCTTGGTTTAAAGAAACGAAAAAAGGATTAATCTTTTAATTGATTAGATACAAAAAAGACGCCTAGAAAGCGTCTTTTTTTGTACCCTTTTTCCTCAGTTGCTTTTTACTACCTTAAAAAACATCATCTCAAATTAGTTCTGAGATGATGCTCTATCTAATCATAATTTCTCAACAAATTATACAAGACTCTAATTTTCTCTTTAATATTTTCACCAATATCAGTATCCGCAACTGATTTTCTTTGCAATTCATGCTTTACCACTCGAACCGTTGAAACGATATCTTTCCCGCTTCTAATAGCATCTTGTTTTGAAGTAAATGGTTGATGCGAAACTAGTTGTAAACCATATGAATTATACAATAATGTATATCCAGCGATCCCTGTTGTTGGCTGATAGGCTTTGGAGTATCCTCCATCAATTACCAACATATAACCCTCTGCGCAGATTGCATTATGTCCCCTTTTAACTGGAGTGTGACCATTGATAATATGATTAGTATCATCGCCAGCAAATCCAAATTCCTGTAAAATTTTGATACAGAAATCCTTATTTTCCCTTAATTTATAATATGGATTCTTTACTTCTTCATGACAAGCTTTATCTGCAATAAAATAACGTTCAAAAGTAGTCATAGATTTCTTACCGAACAGTGGGGAAAGAGCTCCTTGCCATAAATACCACATAAAATCAGTGGCAAAATCATCTTTTACATTTGGCTTAGAGTAAGCTTTTCGAATCATCTTTTCAGAAAAATCAAATAACTTTTTACCTGAATATTCTTTACTACCAATCTTCAAGCTACAGAAATTTCCTTCTTCATCTGCAGGAATACATCCATGGAATAAGAGATTGCCATTATATGTACGGTACATACTACCTTTATTCATCATAAAATCTAGATGACGTTTTAATTTTGTAGAATGTTGAATGGAAATTAATAATTCATCTACAATCGCATTTTCTTCATCTGTTAATTCACTAGGATTTTTAGGGTCTACAGTGTTGAAACAAGTATTTTGTAACGTATATTCTTTACCATTTAAACTAATTACATTTTTCTTGTAATCTATCTTATTAAGTAAATCTCGATCATCCATTTCCAATTCTGGTCTTCTAGCTATAACTTTCCCTTCAAGCTTAAATTGCATCATCGCAACAGCTTGATGAATTTGCGTGATTTGTAGCTTTTCGCCGTTGAATCTATACCCATCACCATTAGTCAACTTAGGTCTAAATTGAGGATTATCCTCATATTGCTCCTCAGCAAATCTCGAAAGGTGACGTAAGTTAATCCCATAAGCATCTTCTATGATGTTCAAGTTATTATATCTTGCACAAATTCTCAATAAATTCAACATACATAGTTTTGAGCCTGCCATTGCACCTAGCCATAGTAAATCATGATTTCCCCATTGCATATCGACAGAATGATAATTCATCAATCTATCCATAATTTTGTCTGGTTCTTCTCCCCTATCGTAAACATCGCCTAGAACATGTAAGTGATCTACTACTAATCTTTGAATTGTGTAACAGGTAGCAATAATAAATTTATCTGCTTGATCTAATTTCAAAATATTCTTCAAAAGTTGATTAATATAACTTCTCTTATTAAATTCTTGAGGATCGTTATATAATAATTCTTCTGTTATGTATACAAAATTAGGATTTAGTGCTTTACGAACCTTTGAGCGCGTATACTTGCTTCCTGATAATTCTAAAAATTCTAATAAGTGGGAAATGTTATCTAAGTACCATTGTTGTAGCTCATTTTCTGTACGTAATTTTTTCTTTACTAGAGCCAATTCATCTTCAGGATAGTAGATTAGCAAAGCAAAATCTTGCATCGTTTGTTCTGTCATTCTATCTGAAAAGTAATCTTGAATTTTCTGTTTAATACTCCCAGAACCATTTCTTAAAACGTGATCAAATGCTGTATACTCCCCATGCAAATCACTTACAAAGTGTTCAGTTCCCTTTGGAAGATGCAAAATTGCTTCTAAGTTCATAATTTCAGTAATCACATCTTGTTTCGTAGGATATTTTTCTTTTAATAAGTTATGCGAATAAGCATTCATGTCAACCTGCTTATTTACTAATTCTTCATTATCATCAAAATTCATCGCCATCAACCCCTATATTATGGTCATCAATATGGTTTTACATTACGCCTTGAAAAGGTTTTTGTCAATACATTTTAATTATTTAATTACAAACACTTATTTATAAATATTAAACCTTATTTATATGTAAATTAACCATAACTAACACTTAATTAAATGTAAAATTTTAAAAAAATAAACTTATCTAGCATTTACCGAACTATATGCATCTCTTTACTCAATATTTAAGTTAATTATGCAAAATACCCTCAAAAGATTCTCTATAACACTTTTGAGGGTATCTTTGTATGTGATATAATTTCAATAGTTATAGTTGCAACGTAATTTTTAGTGAGGTGTTATATATGGAGTATCCTTATCGTGAAAAATTTCTATCTTGGGCTAAAGATGTTAAACATTATCGCGAAAGTACCGTAATGTTGTACGATTATACCGTCAATAGTTTCTATAACTATTTTTATAGTCAATCAGAACATGGTAATGATATTCGTCTTGTCCGACCTCAAGATATCACTAACTATCTTGTAAATATTCAAGAACAACATCATATTGTTGCTAATACTGCTAATAAATATTATTTTCACTTGAAAAAGTATTTTACTTTTCTCTATAGTAATCATTTGATTGATGAATATCCTTTAATCGATTTAAAAACTTACAAAGTCAATAAATACACTAATATTACACTTGGTTGGCAGCAATATCTACCTGAAATTTTCAAAATTGCGGAACTTTCTGATGATGCAAAATTAGAACTTTTTCTAATCTCTCAAAATATCGAACCAAAGGGATTACTTAGTATTACTTTTGGACAGCTTCGAAACTTTAATACAGAAAATATTGGAATTTTGCTAGATAATATTGAAGTAAAACCTGATAATTATTTCGTATTCTCACTAAAAAACGATCCTGAAAAACCATTGAATTCGTTAAATTCATTATTAATGAGAGTTAGACCTGATGAAGAAATTTTGAATATGACACTAGCTCCTTCAAAATTAAGACAGAGTTACATTTACAATTATCTCCTTACTAATAAAGATAAATCTGAAATTGAACTTTTGAATCATCTTCATCTATCTATTAAATCGCTAGTATATTATCGTCAAAATTTGTTGAATATTGATTTTAATGAATACGTTCATGAAGCAAACACTACTCTACAATAATAATTATCGCTTAATACATAATTTCATACATTTAATACATTTTTCTCTTTTACTGTGAAATACGTATATAATCATAATCATACTAATAATGATATTTAAGTAAGGAATGATTATTATGAAATACGGTAAACTAAAATAAACATTTGAAAGTTTAATATACTTATTAGGTTTCATTTTTCATTAAAAGAATAGAATACTTTATAAATAGGGTTGGAATATTCTAAATTCCAACCCTATTTACAATTAATTATATTTCCTATTTTGCATAATTTCTTTAACTAACATAATAACAAAAACAACTAACGCTCCTAATAAAATCATACCTCGCATTGTTAGTATAGAAACTCTCATAAGTCCACCTAAGTTTATTAACATTAATAACAGAAAACCTGCATACTTACTATTTCCTGTTAAATTTACATTCAACCTTGAGATTACTATAAACCCTACAACTATGCGTTTGAAGAATGGTAAGGTTATTAGTGCTTGGGTTGGTGGCGAAAAAACAGGACAAGAATTTTACGACTTTTTATTTTCTGCAGATGCTAACAAATTGGCAGATTCCTATACCATAAAGAAAACTGTAAGTGCAAATACTTCAAATACTGTTATTACAAATAATCAAAATATTAAGCCAACTATTAAGCCTATACCAACAAATATAAACCAACTTAAAGAGGAAAAAACTACTCTTGAATTAGTTAATACTACTTCACAGTCATCTAAACCTGTTAAAAAAGTTCAGAAACAAACTACTAATAAAGAAAATAAAAATTCTGTTCTACCACAGTTAGGGGCTGTCCCTCCTTATCATCAGCCACTATTTAAACTTCCTATTCCCCGACTTATTCCTAAGCGACTAGAACGTATTATAGCGTTGGTCTCTTTTCTAGTTCTATATATTGGTATCACTATATGGACAGGGTTGAGTTTAAAAAATTGGGATAAAAAATAAAATATCTAATATAGCAATAGGACCAATTTTTAAATTTATGCAAAATTATCGTTTTGATTTAGAAAAATCAATTATTTGCATAAATTTTCTAATTGGTCCTATCTTTATATTTAACTTTTTTCAAAATTTGCAACTTTATTTCTCATATTAATTTTTGGGGCTAACTTCAAATAATATGCTGTTTACTCTTCAGACACTACCCGATACTTCTTAGCAAACTTTTCGGCTGTAACAACCTTAGAATTGGTAAAATCGATAACATCTCCCTCAAAGCCAATATCATACATCGACGCGCTGCCACCATTTATACTAACAAGAGAAGCTGAAATACCATTCAAAATAGTCCGTATTATTCCTTTTTTTGCCCTAGTAACTGCCGGCCAATAAATTCTGACTTTATTACCACTACCATGCAGCCATCGTAATCCATTATGCTCAAAAGCATATTTTACCCAATCAGGTTGGATATTATCTCTATTCACTTGCCAAACATCTACTTTTCTACCTCTATAGATTGCTTTCATTTACTTTATCACCTTTCTTATTATTTTTTCCTATCCTTAATAGCCATAACTAATCTATACATCACTAAGACTATATATACCAATAATGCTATTAATACTATCGTATATAGTATTTTATTTTCATAGCCTTCATCAAATATTGTAGTTACTATTAGAAATATTCCTAATGCTGCTTGTTTTCTAGCTCGTTTATCTAATTCACCATATTTTTTCTTATAATTAACTTCCAAAATTGCTGATAGTATAAAGAATATCCAAATAATTGCCTTAATAACTAAATAATCCATCATTCCACCACCTATTCTCTATTTTTGCCATTATTATACTATTTTAATTAAATTCAATTTTATATTTTCTTAATTAACACTCTTTTCTGCTTATTTGGTTCATATCCATGTACGTTAAAAAAATAGCGACAAAAACATCGCTGTCTTGCCACTATTCCCAACTATTTAAATAAATTAAGTTTTGCGATTCTATCAACTGCTTCTTCTAAGCGTTCTGGTTCAATTAACAAACCAATTCGTACATAACCTTCTCCATATTCGCCAAAACCATTCCCAGGAGCTACTGCTACTCCAGCTTCATTCAAAAGTAGATCTGCAAATTCTTCACTACTATATCCCTTTGGTACTTCCATCCAAGCGTAGAAAGTTCCCTTAGGTACAAAAGCTTTCCATCCGATTTTTTCAGCAGCTTGAATGAACGCATTTCTTCTAGTTTCGTAACGATCTACAATCTTATTAATCTCGGCATCGCGTTCTGGAGCTTTCAAAGCATCAATTCCTGCATATTGTAGAGCTGGAAAGATACTTACAAATAAATGATCTTGGATAAGATTTAAAGCATCAATGATATCAGTATTTCCTACCGCAAAAGCGACTCTCCAGCCTGCCATATTAAAAGTCTTAGAGAAGGTATAAAATTCGATGCCGACATCCTTAGCTCCCGGAATCTCCATAAAACTTAGTGGTTGCTCTCCATCAAAACCAATTGCACCATATGCAAAATCGCTGATGATACCTACTTCATATTTCTTTGCCCAAGCAACTAATTCTTCGTAAAATTCTCGAGTTGCGGTCGCACCCGTTGGATTATTAGGGTAGTTAATATAGAAGAATTTAGCCTTTCTAGCAAGTTCTTCAGGAATAGATTTCAAATCTGGTAAGAAATTATTCTCTTTCAAAAGCGGAACTTTCTCAAAAGTAACCTGTCCAAGTGTAGCTCCAGACCAATAATCTGGATAACCAGGATCAGGTAATAAAAATACATCGCCAGGATTCATCAATGCTAGTGGTAGTTCGACTAAGCCAGTTTTAGATCCACCAAGAACTGCGACTTCTTTTTCTGGGTCGAATGTAGTTTGATACTTTTCTTGATAGAAGTCTGCCACAGTTTGTTTAAATTCTGGCTGTCCACGAAACAATGAGTACTTGTGACTTTGCGGACTAGCTACCCATTTTTGTGTGCTCTTGACGATATATTCAGGAGTTTGTTTATCAGGATTACCTTGTCCTAGATTGATAACATCTACTCCTTCTGCAATTTTTTTGTTAACTTTGATTACCAAATTAGCAAAGAATTGCTTTGGTAGATTCTTTAGAATTTCGGATTTCTCAAATTCCATCGTCTTTCCTCGCTTTCTTAGTCGTATAATTCTGGTCTACGATCTTCAAATACATGAATTTGTTGAGTGAATTTTTCCATTTCGGATGTATCTAAATCATAAACTGTCAATGTTTCTTGATCGCCACTATCACTTAAAACTTCACCTAAAGGATTAATTATCAGTGAATGACCATTAAATTTATTGTCAGGATTATCGCCCACTCGATTAACTGCAACAACATAAGCTTGATTTTCAATCGCCCTTGCAACTAACAAGGCTTTCCATTGTTCAATTCTAGTTTGAGGCCATTGAGCCACGACATAGATTACACTCAATTTTTCCTTAGCAACTGTCCGCAACCATTCTGGGAATCGAATGTCATAACAGATAAAAGATGCACTCTTCACACCAGCTAATTCAAAAACATTTTTTTGATTACCAGCAGCTAAATACTTATCTTCATCCATCAATCTAAACAAATGGACTTTACGATATTCACTAATGAACTTGCCTTGTTTATCAACAATATAAGTTGTATTGTAAAACTGTTCATGTTCTTTAATCGCAACTGATCCACCAACAATGTTAACCTTATAGTCTTGTGCTTTAGCTTGTAGAAATTCTTTAGTTCGCTTCCTTTCAACATCTGCGATTTCTTCTAACCTTGCTAGATCATAACCTGTATTCCACAATTCTGGCAAGACAACTACATCCACCTTAGCTTGTGCTGCCTTGCTTAAATATTGATCAACCTTTTTGTAATTTTCTTCAGGTTTCCCATGTTCAACAGGAATTTGTGCCAATGCAATCCTTAATGTCATGCAATCACCTCTTATTCAAGTAATTATGATAATTTAATTATACTCTATCATTTTTAAACAAAAAATACTAATCATAACCACCCGTAAAACGGGTGGTTTGCTCCACGGCTATAAGCCGTTAAGA
>OGHB01000812.1_pt1 | contig 15477 bp, 14 predicted proteins | sample 1571451 | NCBI WGS metagenome assembly OGHB01 (sample SAMEA2582071, study PRJEB24529) | metagenome | biome: Human gut stool | place: China | collected 2011
ACACAAAAAGGCGCTAACGTGCCAATGATGCGCGCTCGCGCGAAATTGTAATATGAGGAGGTTTTAAGTTATGGCAAAAAAGTCCATGCGCGTAATCGGGGAGTACACAATGATCACAGCGGCGACCTTTGTCGTGGCGGCAGCCGTCTATTTCTTTCTGATTCCGAGCGGTGTATCGGTAGGAAGTATTTCCGGTCTGGCGATGCTTTTGGGAAATGTGATACCGCTGCCGATTTCAGTGCTGACCTTTATTTTAAATGCGGCGCTTTTGGTGGTGGGCTTTCTTTTTATCGGACGCGAGTTCGGCGTCAAGACGGTGTATACGTCACTGATTCTGCCGGTTTTTCTGTGGGTGTTTGAGCAGGTTTTCCCGGATTTTGTGTCGCTCAACCAGGATGCGATGATGGATACGGTCTGCTATATCTTTGTTGTCAGCGTTGGTCTGGCTCTTTTGTTCTGGATGAATGCCTCGTCGGGCGGTCTGGACATCGTGGCAAAGCTCTTAAACAAATATTTCCATATGGAGCTGGGAAAAGCGATGGCGCTTCCAGGCATGTGTGTGGCGCTCTCATCCGTGTTTTTCAGCGATAAAAAACTGGTGGTGCTGGGCATTCTGGGTACATACTTAAACGGAATTGTGCTGGATCATTTTATTTTCGGTCTGAATCTGAAAAAGAGAGTTTGCATTATCTCGGAAAAAGAAGAAGAGATACGCCAGTTTATCCTGCATACGCTTCACAGCGGCGCGACGATCTATCAGGGATTCGGCGCGTTTGACAATGAGCCGAAGACGGAAATTATCACGATCGTAGATAAAAACGAATATGCACAGCTCATGCCGTATATATTAAAAACAGATCCGAAGGCATTTGTGACGGTGTATACGGTGAATGAGATTATTTATCGTCCCAAAAGATAGAAAATGATGTTACTGATAAAAAAACTCAGTAAGCAAAAATGAACAAAATTTGCTTGACGTGGTAAGTGATTCATGATATAGTCTCATTGAAGTTAGATAAGACTAACCTGTGAAAAGGAAAATAGAAGGCAGAAAAAGCCTTTTATTTTTTAAAAGATAGTTAGCCATATCTAACTAAAGGTAGATATGGCTAACTAAGAGAAGCAGTCAGGAGGCAGGAAGATGGAACGATTGTTTGAAGAAGTATTCGTAGAGGTGTGTGCGCCGACTCTTCGTGGCATCAAACCGTCGAACTTGTTCCGCTATCAGCCGCAGAACCGTGATAAACTCCTGGAAGCGCTTGATTTCTGGAACCGGGAACTGGAACCGTCGGGGCTTCAGGTGCGGGCGCTTAAAGAGTGCAGCCGGACGGGCGCGTTTCTGATTCTGGTGTACCGCGAGGAATGGCTTCGCTTTATTCTGGGTAAAATATCTGTACAGCACTTTTTAAAAAAGTCTGGTTACCAGATGCAGAAGACGGTCGATGGCTTTTTGAAGCAGCTTTCCAACCGGCTTTGTCTGGAACATGATTTTCCACATGAGATTGGCATTTTCCTGGGGTATCCGCTTGAGGATGTTGTTGGATTCATTGAAAATCAGGGAAAAAATTATACCTGCAGCGGTTACTGGAAGACGTATGGCGACCCGCAGGAAGCAAAACGGCGGTTTGATTCATACCGGGAATGCACGGAAGTGTGCCGGGAGAAATACCGTCAGGGGACACCGATTATTCAGCTTGTAAAAGCCGCATAATAAATCTAAGTAAGTAAATTATTCACAAGGAGGAAATAAAAATGAGCAAGGTAGCAATTGTATACTGGAGCGGAACGGGAAACACAGAGGCTATGGCAAATTACGTAGCAGAGGGCGTTAAGAAAGCGGGTGGCGAGGCTGATTTATTTACTTCCGCAGAGTTTGGCGCTGACAAAGCTGGCGAGTATGACAGAATCGCATTTGGCTGCCCGTCTATGGGGGCTGAACAGTTAGAGGAGTCTGAGTTCCAGCCGATGTTCGACGAGGTTAGCCCGGTTCTCTCTGGCAAAAAGATTGCATTATTCGGTTCTTACGGATGGGGCGACGGCGAGTGGATGCGTACCTGGGAGAGCGACTGCATGACTCTGGGTGTAACCATGGCTTGCGAGCCGGTAATCTGCAACGCAACGCCGGACGAGGCAGCAGGTGCTGAGTGCGAGGCACTGGGCGAGGCTCTTGCAAACGCATAAGTAAAATCGCATAAAAACACATATATAATAAGAAGAAGTACAATTACCTGCGAACGCAGGACATCTTAAATTGCCATAATAAAGATGCTTAAAAATTGAAAATCAGAAAAGGAAGTGCCCTCCCGCGGCGCTTCCTTTTTTGTGGGCAAATATCCCCTTTTCGAAAACTCCAAAATGTGATATGATAAAAAATAAAACTGTTTGATTTGACTCAAACAACAGTATCAATTTACGAAAAGAAACAACGGAGGGAATGTATATGGAAGAAAATAAAAAACCATTGGCAGAGGGAGAGGAGAAGGAAGAGGCTGTCTCCAAGAACTTTATCGAGCGCGAGATTGACAAAGATCTGGCAGAGGGCGTTTACGATCATGTCCAGACGAGATTTCCTCCGGAACCGAACGGATATCTTCATATTGGACACGCTAAATCGATTATTCTGAACTCTGGACTGGCAAAAGAATACAACGGAAAATTCAATCTCCGTTTTGATGACACCAACCCGACGAAGGAGAAGACGGAGTTTGTTGAGTCGATCATCGAGGATGTAAAATGGCTGGGCGCTGATTTTGAGGACCGCCTGTTTTTTGCATCCAACTATTTCCAGCAGATGTATGAGTGTGCAGTTCTTCTTATTAAAAAGGGAAAAGCATTCGTCTGCGATCTGACAGCTGATCAGATCCGCGAGTACCGCGGTGATTTTAACAATCCTGGTAAGGAAAGCCCATACCGCAACCGCAGCATCGAGGAGAACTTACAGCTCTTTGAGGAGATGAAAGAAGGCAAATATGCGGATGGCGAAAAGGTACTGCGTGCGAAAATTGATATGGCATCCCCGAACATCAATATGCGTGATCCGGTTATTTATCGTGTAGCCCATATGCATCATCACAACACCGGGGACAAATGGTGCATTTACCCGATGTACGATTTCGCTCATCCGATTGAGGATGCGATTGAGCACATCACGCATTCGATTTGTACGCTGGAATTTGAGGATCACAGACCGCTCTATGACTGGGTCGTAAGAGAGTGCGAGTTTGAGAACCCGCCGCGCCAGATTGAGTTTGCGAAGATGTATCTGACCAACGTCATTACCGGAAAACGTTATATCAAGAAACTGGTAGAAGATAAGATTGTAGATGGCTGGGATGACCCGCGTCTGGTAACCATCGCAGCGCTGCGCCGCAGAGGTTACACGCCGGAATCCATCCGCCGCTTTGTAGAGCTGGCAGGTGTCTCCAAAGCAGACAATTCCATCGACAGTGCAATGTTAGAGTACTGCCTGCGCGAGGATCTGAAATTAAAGAAGTCCCGTGTGATGGCAATTCTTGACCCGGTCAAGCTTGTTATCGACAACTATCCGGAAGGACAGATCGAGGAGCTGGATGCACCAAACAATATGGAGAACGAGGAACTTGGTTCCAGAAAGATTCCATTTGGCAGAGAACTTTACATCGAACGCGAGGACTTTATGGAAGAACCACCGAAGAAATACTTCCGTCTCTTCCCGGGCAATGAGGTCCGCCTGATGAACGCGTACTTTGTTACCTGCACCGGATTCGAGAAAGATGCAGACGGTAATGTAACGGTTGTTCACTGTACCTACGATCCAGAGACGAAGAGTGGTTCCGGCTTCAATGCAAGAAAGGTAAAAGGTACGATTCACTGGGTAGCAGCACAGACTGCACTGAAAGCAGAAGTACGTCTCTATGAGAACCTGGTAGACGAGGAAAAGGGCAAACTCAATGCAGATGGAACGCTGAACTTAAATCCGAATTCCCTGCGCGTTCTGAAAGAGTGTTACTTAGAGCCGGGTCTGAAAGAGGCAAAAGCATTTGAGAGCTTTCAGTTCGTCCGCAATGGATACTTCTGCGTGGACTGCCGCGACAGCGAGCCGGGCAAACCGGTTTTCAACCGGATTGTTTCGCTGAAGAGCTCTTTCAAGCTTCCGAAATAAATCGAGAACAACTCTTGAAAATGTATAAAAAAATACAGAAAAAAGCGGCTTTGTTCTTATTAAAAAAGGAGAGAACGGGACTTTCAGAATACATTTTAGAATATGAGCAAAATGCTTGAGAGGTCTTGGCGATTCTTCCGGGGGTTATTAAGAAAAATGTAGAAAAATGTAGTAATAACCTATAAAAAGCAGGTTGTTTTTGCTAATAAAACACCCTGCTTTTTGTGCATAATTTATGAAAGGCTTGGTTGACAATCAGGGGGGTTACTGTTATAATTTAAGTAAAGTGAGCTGATCATGTCAATCTGTGGCTTCACTTGTTACAGTTAAGGGGAAAAGCCCCTTATAAATTGCTTTCAAAAATGGAATGCATTCCACAATACGGAATCTTACTGGTGGAATTTTATAAGTATAATTTTTCACAAAGAAAGCAGAACCTAAAATAAATAAGGAGGTGCAATGCACAATGTGGACTGAACCAACTATGCCTTTCGGGCAGTCAGTTATCGTTTCTCTGCTGGGTCTTTCGGTAGTTTTCCTGGCTCTGATCTGTCTGGCTCTGGCAATTATGGTAATTTCCAAGATTCTCCGCTCCGTTGTTTCTGATGGTGCTAAGGCCCCGGCCGCAGCACAGAAAGCAGCACCGGCTGTGTCGGATGAAGCTGATAAGGAATTACTTGCCGTGCTGATGGCAACGATCGGGGATGACCTCGGATTGCCGACAGACAAGTTTAAGATCTTGAGCGTGACAGAAGTTAAGTAATGAGAAACAGGAATGAAAGGAAATCGAAAGGAAGGTTAGAGCAGTTATGAAGTATACGGCTACCCTCAATGGAAAACAGTACGAAGTAGAACTTGAAAGAATCGATGCATACGAGCCAATGCCGCGTTACGGCGAGGCTCCGGCAGCAGCACCGGCTCCAGTAGCAGCACCGGCAGCACCGGCAGCTCCAGCACCGGCGCCTGCACCAGCAGCACCGGCTCCTGCACCAGCAGCAGCTCCGGCGGCAGCACCGGCAGCAGGTGCAACTACCGTAGAGGCTCCGATGCCAGGTAAAATCCTGAACATCAAAGTATCTGCAGGACAGGCAGTTAAGTTTGGTGAGACCGTCATCGTGATGGAAGCTATGAAGATGGAAACTGAAATCGTTGCTCCGGCAGACGGTACAGTAGCACAGATTCTTGTCAAAGCAGGCGACGCCGTTGACACAGGTGCAGCACTGGTTACCCTGAACTAATAGACGATACTATGATAAATAGCAACTGTTTACAAAAAGGAATTTTCGGAACTGAAAATTCTGTATGATACAGTTCAGGCAACAGATTTTGCCGATTTGGAATACAAAGCATCGGCAAAATCCCATTACTGGGCACACATGTGTGAACAGTAATGATAAACATTCGAAAGGACGTAAAGAATTATGAAATATGTTGCTACGATCAATGGAAAGAAATACGAAGTTGAAGTAGAAAAATTAGAAGCTTACAAATCTCTGGATCGTAATGGTGTAGCAGCTCCGGCAGCTCCGGTTCTTCCGGCATCCGCACCGGTACAGAGACCGGCAGCACCGGCTCCGGCTCCAGTTGCAGCAGCTCCAGCTCCGGCACCGGCAGCAGCTCCGGCTCCGAAGGCAGCAGCTCCGGCGGGCGCAACTACCGTAGAAGCTCCAATGCCAGGTAAAATCCTGAACATCAAGGTATCTGAAGGACAGGCGGTTAAATTTGGCGAAGTAGTAGTTATTATGGAAGCCATGAAAATGGAGACTGAGATCGTTGCTCCGGCAGACGGTACAGTCAGCAAGATCCTTGTTAAGGCTGGCGATTCTGTTGATACAGGAGCTGCTCTGGTTGCTCTGAACTAGGAGGTTAGGTAATGAACTTTTTTGAAATATTAAAAGAGCTTCTTGCACAGTCGGGTTTCGCAGCATTGACCTGGAGAAGCTGTGTAATGATTCTCATTGCTTTTGTATTATTATACCTGGCAATTAAAAAGCAGTTCGAGCCGCTTCTTCTGCTTCCGATTGCATTTGGTATGTTCCTGGCAAACCTGCCGTTGGCTGACCTGATGAAGGAAAGCGAGCCGTGGTATACCGCAGGTGTTCTGCGTATCATCTACGGCGGTGTTAAGTCCAGTTTGTTCCCGTGTCTGATCTTCATGGCAGTAGGTGCCATGACAGACTTTGGTCCGCTGATTGCAAACCCGGTGAGCCTTCTGCTTGGTGCAGCTGCTCAGTTCGGTATCTACATTGCATTCATGCTGGCTAACGCAACTGGTCTGTTTACAGTAGGTGAGGCAGCTGCTATCGGTATCATCGGTGGTGCAGACGGTCCGACCGCTATCTATGTAGCTAACAACCTGGCACCGGATCTGGTTGCTCCGATCGCCGTTGCCGCTTACTCCTACATGGCGCTGATTCCGCTGATTCAGCCGCCGATCATGAAGCTTCTTACCACTAAGAAAGAGCGTTCCATCGTTATGAAGCAGCTCCGTAAGGTAAGCAAGGTTGAGAAGATCGTATTCCCGGTATTCGTAGTACTGTTCTGCTCCCTGCTTCTTCCGTCCGTAGCTCCGCTGCTTGGTATGCTGATGCTTGGTAACCTGCTTCGTGAATCTGGTGTTACAGAGCGTCTTTCTGATACAGCTCAGAACGCACTGTGCAACATCGTAACTATCATGCTTGGTACTACCGTAGGTGCGACCGCAAACGGCGAGATCTTCCTGCGTGTTCAGACCATCGCTATCGTTTGCATGGGTCTTCTTGCATTCGCATTCGCTACCATCGGAGGTGTTCTCCTTGGTAAGGTGCTGTGCGCTGTAACCGGCGGCAAGATCAACCCGTTAATCGGTTCCGCTGGTGTATCTGCTGTACCGATGGCTGCCCGCGTTTCTCAGACAGTTGGTGCAAAAGAGAATCCGACCAACTTCCTTCTGATGCACGCTATGGGACCAAACGTAGCAGGTGTTATCGGTTCTGCCGTAGCAGCAGGTTTCTTCATGCTGATTTTCGGTTAATCGAATATTGATTTTTGGCTGTTGCAGCCGGGATCTGGCTGCATCTGGCCTGCGAAAGACCGCAGCGCCGGAAGTACCGGATCCCGTTTTTACTTATTTATATAGGTAGTTATAGAAAATTTTTTTAAAGGAGGCTTTATTGTGGCTAATAAAGTAATGTCTTTACACGATGCCGTAGAAAAGTATGTATGTGACAACGATGTACTTTGTCTCGGCGGATTTACAACAAACCGTAAACCGTATGCAGCAGTTTACGAGATCCTTCGTCAGGGTAAAACTGGTTTTGTAGGCTGGTCTGGCCCGGCAGGTGGTGACTGGGATGCGTTAATCGGTGAGGGCCGTGTGAGAGCCTACATCAACTGCTATACTGCAAACTCTGGTTACACCAACGTAGCTCGTCGTTTCCGTGCAGCTATCGAGAAGGGTGAGCTTACATATGAGGATTATTCTCAGGACGTTCTGATGCTTCAGCTTCATGCTGCATCTCTGGGTCTTCCGTACCTGCCGGTACGTATGATGCAGGGCTCCGGACTTGTTAAGTTCTGGGGTATCAGCGAAGAGAAGAGAAGAACCATGGAAGGTGTTGACAACCTGAAATGCGTAGAGATCGAGAACCCGCTTGAGCCAGGCGAGAAGCTGCTGGCTGTTCCGGTTCCGAAGCTTGACTGCGCTATCATCCATGTTCAGCAGGCATCTCCGGATGGAACCTGTATCATCGATGGTGATGAGTTCCATGACGTAGATATCGCTGTAGCTGCAAAACGTTGTATCGTTACCTGCGAGGAGATCGTAAGTGATGAGTATATCCGTCGTGACCCAACCAAGACAAGAATCTTTGGTGAGTGTGTAGACGCCGTTGTTCGTGCACCGTACGGTGCTTGGCCGGCACAGTGCTACGGCTATTATGATGATGATGATAAGGGCTTGAAAGAGTACGACAAGGCTTCCAAGTACCTTGACGCTGAGGATGCTAAGGCACAGCTTCAGAAGGCTGCAGACAAAGCTGCTAAGGCTGCTGCTGCTAAGCCGGAAGATGAGAAGCTTGCAAAAGCTGCAGAAGTTGCTGCACAGGCTGCAAAAGATGCTGCTGACGGCACCAAGATTCCGGAGACCTTCAAGGATTACCTTCAGAAGTATGTATATGGATGCAAGGATCAGGATGATCTGCTCAACGTACTGGGCGGCGCTCGCCTCATGAACCTTAAGAATGAGCCGCATCTTGGCTATTCTACCAGACATTAATTGAGGGAGGGAAAATCTAAAATGGCTGATTATACAAAGTATACAAAGCAGGAAATGCAGGCTTACGCCATCGCAAAAAATATTAAAGAAAATCAGATCGTTATCGTTGGTACCGGTCTTCCGTTAATCGGTGCATCCCTGGCAAAACGTGTTGTTTGCCCGAGCTGCCATCCGATCGTAGAGAGTGGTCTTATGGATTGTTCTCCGATCGAGGTTCCGCGTTCTGTAGGTGACAACCGTTTCATGGCTCACTGTGCAGTACAGTGGCCAAACGTTCGTTTCGTAGGTTTCGAGGCTAATGAGTGGTTACATGATGCTGATCGTATGATCGCATTCATCGGTGGCGCTCAGATCGACCCGTACGGAAACGTTAACTCTACCTGTATCTTTGGTAAGGGTGATTATGTTAAACCTACCACACGTTTCACCGGTTCTGGCGGTGCAAACGGAATCGCTACCTTCTGCAACACCATCATCATGATGCAGCATCAGAAGAGAAGATTCATGGAGCATGTTGACTACATCACAAGCTGTGGCTGGATGGACGGCCCTGGCGGACGTGAGAGAGCAGGTCTTCCGGGCAACCGTGGACCGCAGATGGTAGTTACCGATCTTGGTATCATGAAATTCGACGAAGAGACCAAGAGAATGTACCTGGCTTACTACTATCCATTCTCCTCTCCGGAAATGGTTCAGGAGAACACTGGTTTCGAGATCGATACCTCCAGAGCTCAGCTGATGGAAGGTCCGGATCCGGAGATCATCCGCGTTATTCGTGAAGAGATCGACCCAGGTCAGGCATTCATCAAAGTTCCGAAGGAGACTAAGTAATTAGCCTTCCATAGGGAATCAAGACAGATATCATTTCTGTCGATTAATTAGTTACTGATTGCAGGCGGGACAGGAGACGAACTGTCCCGCAAGCAATTCATTTATAACCATTTTTATTTTTTATTTTATAAGGAGAAAAGAAGACATGAATATGTATTCAATGCCAGGATATTTCCAGAATATGCCTACCGTTGGTAAAGCTCTGGTTAATCCGAATCCGGAAAACGAGCAGGAACTGAAGGCTGTTGAGAACGACATCCATGAGTCCATTAAGCAGGCTCTTGATGCTGGTATCACAACCGAAGAGAAGTTAAACGCACGTGGACAGCTTTCTGCTACACAGCGTATCAACGCCCTGATCGATCCAGGTACATGGTGCCCGTTAAACAGCCTTTACAATCCGGAAGACAACCGTTTCCAGACAACTAACGTTCTGAATGGTCTTGGCCGTGTAAATGGCAAATGGGTTTACATCATCGCTTCTGATAACAAGAAGATGGCTGGTGCTTGGGTTCCGGGACAGGCAGATAACCTGCTCCGTGCTGCAGATACCGCTAAGATGCTGCATCTGCCGTTAGTATACCTGTTAAACTGCTCAGGCGTTGAGTTCCCGAATCAGGACAAAGTATACCCGAACCGTCGTGGTGGTGGTACACCGTTCTTCCGCAACGCTGAGTTAAACCAGCTTGGTGTTCCGGTTATCGTAGGTATCTACGGAACCAACCCGGCAGGTGGTGGTTACCACAGCATTTCCCCGACTATCCTGATCGCTCATAAAGATGCGAACATGGCAGTTGGTGGCGCTGGTATCCTTTCCGGTATGAACCCGAAGGGTTACATCGATGAGGAAGCAGCAGAGCAGATCGTTAACGCTCAGATCGAGAACAGCAAACATCACGTTCCGGCTCCGGGTTCCGTGCCGATCCACTATGATGAGACCGGATTCTTCCGTGAAGTTTACGAGGATGATTTAGGCGTTATCGAGGGAATCAAGAAGTACATCAACTACCTTCCGTGCTTCAACCTGGAGTTCTTCCGTGTTGACAGCCCGAAGGCTCCGCAGCTTCCGGCTGAGGATCTGTACAGCATCATCCCGATGAACCAGAAACGTCCGTACGACATCTACGATGTAATCGGCCGTCTGTTCGATAACAGTGAGTTCTTCGAGTACAAGAAAGGCTACGGTCCGGAGATCGTTGCTGGTCTTGCAAAAGTTAACGGCCTTCTGGTTGGTGTTATCGCTAACGTACAGGGCTTACTCATGAACTATCCGGAGTACAAACAGGGTTCTGTAGGTATCGGTGGTAAGCTGTACCGTCAGGGTCTGATTAAGATGAACGAGTTCGTTACTCTGTGTGCTCGTGATAAGACACCGGTTATCTGGCTGCAGGATACCACAGGTATCGATGTAGGCGATGACGCTGAGAAGGCAGAGCTGCTTGGTTTAGGTCAGTCCCTGATCTACTCTATCGAGAATGCTAAGCTTCCGTCTCTGGAGGTTACTCTTCGTAAGGCAAGTGCTGCTGCTCACTACGTTCTGGGTGGTCCGCAGGGCAACAACACCAACGTATTCTCTATCGGTACAGGTGCTTGCGAGTACTACGTAATGCCGGGTGAGACCGCTGCAAACGCTATGTACTCCAGAAAGCTTGTTAAAGCTAAAAAAGCTGGCGAGCCGCTTCAGCCGATTATCGACAAGATGAACGCTATGATCCAGATGTACACAGACAAATCTCGTCCGAAATATTGTACAAAACAGGGTATGGTTGATGAGATCGTAGATCTGACCGATCTTCGTCCGTACATCCAGGCATTTACCGAGGCTTATTATCAGAATGCTCAGGCTATCTGCCCGATGCATCAGATGCTGGCTCCGAGATCTACTCGTGAGTTCATCAACTACGGTAAATAATTATCAAATTAAAACGGCATTGTGATAGGTGCCGCTAAGATAACATTTTAAAAAGAGAAGGCGCGTAAGTACGCGGCTGACAGTGATAGTGTAAATAGTGATAAGTAACAAATTGATAGTGTGAATAGTGTGAGGCTCTGGCGAAGCGGCTTGTCTGTATGACTGTAAATGAACCGTTTTGCCGGATGCTTGCAGATAAATCGGGCAAAGGAACTGGAACCTTTGCTCGATTTATTGGTATACTCAGGCAGATAAGTAATAAGTAATAGTTTTGTTAAGAATTATTTTATAACATTTTCAAGATTTTACAGCGACTTTTAGTTGATTTTGTGGTATTATGATGGGTGGAGACGATGTGATAGCACGGATCTGCCAAAACATCGTTGAAACAAAAATCAGGCATAGAAAGTCAGTATTGAAAGGAAAAAGATACATCATGAGCGAAATTTTCACTTTAGGTATCGACGTAGGCTCTACAGCTTCCAAATGTATCATCCTGAAGGATGGCAAGGAGATCGTAGGTAAGTCTCTGATTGACGTTGGAGCAGGTACCAGCGGTCCAAGCCGTGCCATCGAGGCAGTTCTGGAAGATGCAGGCCTCAAGAAAGAAGATATGGCATTCACACTGGCTACCGGTTATGGACGTACATCTCTGATGGACGGAATTGCCGATAAGCAGATGAGTGAGCTGTCATGTCATGCAAAGGGCGCTTATTTCCTTTTCCCGAAGGTTCATACCGTAATTGACATCGGCGGTCAGGACGTGAAGGTTCTTCGCGTTGAGGACGGTGTCATGACAAACTTCCAGATGAACGATAAGTGTGCAGCCGGAACCGGAAGATTCCTGGATGTTATGGCTCGCGTTCTCGAAGTTGAGGTAAGTGATCTAGGCCGTCTTGGCGCTATGTCCAAGAAGCAGGTAGGAATCAGTTCCACCTGTACGGTTTTTGCAGAGAGTGAGGTTATAAGCCAGTTGTCGATGGGAACGGATAAATGTGATATTATTGCCGGTATTCATCGTTCAGTGGCTCATCGTGTCACGGGTCTTGCCCACCGAATCGGTGTAGTGCCGGATGTCGTTATGACAGGCGGTGTGGCTCAGAACCAGGGCGTAGTAGATGCGCTTGAGGCTGAGCTTGGCGTAAAGATTTGTACATCCCCGCTGACACAGTATAACGGCGCGCTTGGCGCAGCCCTGATGGCATATCAGGTAGCCAGCCGTCAGAAGTAACTAAGTTAATTTTTAAGAATGGAGGATAATTATTATGGCAAAACAAGTTAGTCCTGGTGTTCTTGCGCTTCGTAAAGTCGTAGATGACGTACACAAAGAGGCGCGTGAGGCCAAAGCAAGAGGCGAGTTAGTTGGATGGTCTTCTTCCAAATTCCCGTGTGAGCTTGCAGCAGCATTTGATTTACACGTTATGTATCCGGAGAACCAGGCAGCTGGTATCGCAGCTAACCGTTACGGTGAGCTGATGTGCCAGGCAGCTGAGGATCTTGGATATGACAACGATATCTGCGGTTACGCTCGTATCAGCCTTGCATATGCAGCTGGTGTACGTGTATCCCGTAAGTATGATCCGGAGACTGGTGAATACATCATCGATCCGAGCACAGGTAAACCATTAAAAGATGCTGACGGCAACGTAGTGATGGGTGAAGACGGAAAACCGAAGAAGGATCCGAAGACTCAGACTCCGTATCTGCAGCTGGACAACCTGCTTGAGATTGAAAAACTCCCGGATGGTCCGGAAAAAGAGAAACGTCTTGAGGCTATTTCTCCGATTCGTCAGATGCGTATTCCGCAGCCGGATTTCGTTCTTTGCTGCAACAACATCTGTAACTGTATGACAAAATGGTATGAGAACATCGCTCGTATGTGCAACATTCCGCTGATCATGATCGATATCCCGTACAACAATACAGTAGAAGTTCATGATGAGAATGTTAAATACGTTCGCGCTCAGTTCGACAAAGCGATCAAACAGCTGGAAGAGCTGACAGGCAAGAAGTTCGACGAGAAGAAGTTCGAGCAGGCTTGTGCAAACGCTAACCGTACCGCTAAGGCTTGGCTGAAAGTCTGTGATTTCCTGCAGTACAAACCGGCTCCATACAGTGGATTTGACCTGTTCAACCACATGGCAGACGTTGTAACTGCACGTGCTACTGTAGCTGCTGGTGATGCTTTTGAATTACTTGCAAAAGACCTGGAAGAGACAGTTAAGAAGGGTGAGACCACAACTCCGTTCCCGGAGAAATACCGTGTTATGTTCGAGGGTATTCCGTGCTGGCCGAAACTGCCGGCTCTGTTCAAACCGCTGAAGACCCACGGTGTAAACGTTACTGCCGTTGTATATGCTCCGGCATTCGGTTTCGTTTACAACAACATCGATGAGATGGCTCGTGCTTACTACAAAGCTCCGAACTCTGTCTGCATCGAGCAGGGTGTTGACTGGCGTGAAGGCATCTGCCGTGATAACAAGGTAGATGGCGTTCTGGTTCACTACAACAGAAGCTGTAAACCGTGGAGTGGTTACATGGCTGAGATGCAGCGTCGCTTTACTGCTGACCTGGGTATCCCGTGTGCTGGTTTCGACGGCGATCAGGCTGACCCGCGTAACTTCAATGCTGCTCAGTACGAGACTCGTGTAGAGGGTCTGGTTGAGGCAATGGAAGCAAATAAGCAGGCAAAGGAGGCTAAATAACCATGAGTGTTAACGCATTATTAGAAGAATTTAAGGTAAAAGCTGCAACTCCGAAGCAGCAGCTTGCTGAATATAAAGCTCAGGGCAAAAAAGTAGTTGGTGTTCTTCCTTACTACGCTCCGGAAGAGCTTGTATATGCCGCTGGTATCGTTCCGATGGGTATGTGGGGTTCCAACACTAAGACCATCAGCCGTGCAAAAGAGTACTGCGCTACTTTCTACTGCACCATCGCTCAGTTAGCTCTGGAGATGCTGCTGGATGGAACTATGGATCAGTTAGACGGTATTATCACACCTACTATCTGTGATACTCTTCGTCCGATGAGCCAGAACTTCCGTGTAGCTATGGGCGACAAGATGAAAGTTATCTTCTTAGCTCATCCGCAGAACCGTTTCGAAGAGTTTGGTCTTCAGTTCTGTATCGATCAGTACAACCATGTAAAAGCTGATCTGGAAGAGATCGCTGGAAGAAAGATTACTGATTCTGACATCCAGGATGCTATCGTTGTATACAACAAGAGCCGTGCAGCTCGCCGTGAGTTCGTAAAACTGGCTAACGAGCACTGTGATGTTATCACACCAACCAAACGTTCCGCAGTTCTGAAGGCATTCTACTTCATGGAGAAGCCGGAATACACTGCAAAGCTTGTCGAGCTGAACGCAGAGCTGGCTAAACTTCCTGTCTGTGACTGGAAGGGAACCAAGGTTGTTACCTCCGGTATTATCTGTGATAATCCGAAGCTGCTTTCTATCTTCGAAGAGAACAACATCGCTATCGCTGCAGATGATGTAGCACATGAGACACGTTCCTTCCGTGTAGACGCTCCGGAAGACGAGCTGGATCCGGTTAGAGCACTGGCTAAACAGTTCGCTAACATCGATTACGAAGTACTTCTGTACGATCCGGAATCTGACAAGAACCGTCGTGGTGAGTTCGTAGCTAACATGGTTAAAGAGAGCGGCGCTCAGGGTCTGGTACTGTTTATGCAGCAGTTCTGTGATCCGGAGGAGATGGAGTATCCATACCTGAAGAAAGCTCTGAACGATGCAGGCGTTCCGCACATCAAACTGGGTATCGACCAGCAGATGAGAGACTTCGGTCAGGCAAGCACTGCTATTCAGGCATTCGCTGACGTTCTTGCACTTCAGAAATAATAGAAGATTCGTTTGGGAAACTGAATGATGAGATAGAAACGCCCCCGCAGGAGATTTTCTTGCGGGGGCGTTTGTTTGGTGCGCCTTGCGGCATACATTTATTTATTCCTTAGTGGAGTCAGAAGAACTATTATTTGCAATTTGCTCATCCGTCACAGACCCCTGGCGGTAGCCGCTGCCTGGTTCCTGTTTGGAGTTCTTCTTTGGAGCATCCGGCTTTTTGTCTCCGGAAGTAGAAGAGGTTTCTTTGGACGGACCGGAGCTTCCGGAATTGCTGTGGCTGCCGGAGCTTCCGTTGGAATTGCTGCTATCATCGCTGGAAGAATCTTCGGATGAGCCGGTGCTGGAGTCAGAGCTTCCGGAATCTGGCGTCCTGCTGGAGCTGGTGGCTGTTTTTTTCGTCTTTTTGGAGGAGCTGTTCTGGAAATCGTCCCAGCTTTCGTTATCGAATTCATTGGAAGCCGCGGTCTGGCGGCTCT
>OGHB01000815.1_pt1 | contig 15387 bp, 7 predicted proteins | sample 1571451 | NCBI WGS metagenome assembly OGHB01 (sample SAMEA2582071, study PRJEB24529) | metagenome | biome: Human gut stool | place: China | collected 2011
TAGTATTCAGTGAAATAGCGGAATTGTTCCGCTTCTTTGAGGTTGTACTCATCAGTGCCGATATGTACGTCCGGTCCGACAAATATCGGGTGATCTCCCGAGAGATATTCGTCAAACAAAGTATCAAGGAAATCATATACCTCTTTTTTATAGAGGTCGAGATGATCCATACCATATTCTTTTTTGTCGGCTGCCAGTATCGGATTGTAATGAGTGAAAGCGAGTGAGTGTGCCGGAACATCAATTTCTGGGATGATATTGATTCCATATCGTGCGGCCATTTGCTGGAAGTTGCGGAATTCTTCTTTGGTGTAGGAACCATCTTTGGATGTGAGTCCCGGAAAACGGTCGCTTTCCAATCTGAAGGCGGCGTATGTTTTGTTCCAGTCATTATCGAAAAACTCAACGAAACCATTATCATTCAGATGTATTTGCAGTTCATTCATTTTATAGAACGAGAGAATTTTTACGTAATCCTGCAAATAGTCCATTGTGAAAAATTTCCTGGCTACGTCAATCATCAGTCCGCGGTGAGCATACTGCGGATAATCCAATGCTTTTCCTTTCATGAGTCCAAAAGGCTGGTTATGGATCATTTGCAACAGTGTGCGAGTTCCCCAGAATACTCCTTTTACGGTGGAGGCTTCGATGGTTACATGGTTGCGTATATCCAGTTCATAGCTTTCTTCTCCCAATGATGAAGGCGATTTTTTCACTGACAGATAGATAGAATGATTTTTCGGTTTTCCGGAGGTTACCTGATAATTCCAGCCGAACATATCTTTTAAGTCTTTTGCCATTATTTCCGCAGTTTCTTTCAACAGGCTTTCTGCTTCCGGAGCGATTATAATCTTTCCTGTTTCCGGTAGTGTCAGTTTGCCTTTTGCCCCATTCCAATGTTGTAAGGAGGGAATCACCTGCGGGATATCCGTTTGAGCGTATACTGTCATTCCTAATAGTAGTAAGATGGATAAGATGCTTATTCTCTTTTTCATATTTATTAGATGTTTATATATTAATCTTGATAGCGCAAAACTACGATATTTGGAAGTAAAGGGATTCTAAAAATAGACTTATAGCTTCCAAAATTCATTTTTTCAGTTATATAGGAGTATCTTTGTGACTTAATTTGATTAATAATGGAAAGTAAACACAAACTATCCATCAACCAGTGGGCACTGGAAGACCGCCCACGGGAAAAAATGATGGAGAAGGGAGCAGCCGCATTGAGTGATGCCGAACTACTCGCTATATTGATTGGCTCCGGAAATACGGAAGAAAGTGCTGTCGAATTGATGAGACGCCTGCTCCTGTCTTGTGATAACAATCTGAATTCATTGGCAAAATGGGAAGTGTGTGACTATTCCTCTTTCAAAGGTATGGGACCCGCAAAGAGCATTACAGTGATGGCAGCCTTGGAATTAGGCAAACGAAGAAAGCTGCAAGAAACCAAAGAGAGACTTCGAATCACTTGCTCAAAAGATATCTATGATATTTTCCAACCGATCATGTGTGACTTGGAACAGGAAGAATTCTGGGTGCTCCTATTGAACCAGGCAACCAAACTAATTGATAAGGTACGTATAAGTACTGGTGGCATAGACGGAACTTATACCGATGTGCGCACCATTCTCCGGGAAGCATTGCTGCAAAGAGCTACACAAATCGCGGTGGTGCATAACCATCCTTCGGGAAATATTCATCCCAGCCAACCGGACAGGAGTTTGACAGAGCATATCCATAAAGCGGCGGAAACGATGAATATCCGTCTGATAGATCACGTCATCGTTTGTGAAGACGGATTTTTCAGCTTTGCAGATGAGGGCCTACTCTAATTAGTAATACTACCTTATTTAAGTGAGAATATCTTATTTATTCTCACTCCTGCATTCATTTTTATACTGCGTGGGCGTCAAGCCTGTGTACTGTTTGAATGCAGTACTGAAATAACGTAAAGTAGTGAAACCTATCTGATCTGATATTTCAGTAAATGTCAGATCGGTGGTTTTTATCAGAGTAATGGCTTGCTCCAACCTGAATTTGTTGATATAGTCATTTGCCCCCATATCGGTGATAGCCTTCAACTTGTTGTAAAGAGATGTTTTACTCATTCCGATCTCTCTGCAGATAAAAGGAATATCTAAAGACGGATTGCTGATATTCTCGGAAATGAGCTTGTTAAACTTTAACAAGAACGTTTCATCCGCCTGGCTGAAAGTACTCTCCAGCGGTTGAGGGAAGTTGCCTATATGTTGATAGTGCTCTTTCGTTTGCTCCCGGTTGTATAGCCGGTTCTGTATAATCTTAACAAGAGTGTCTATCTCAAAAGGTTTTCCCAGATAAGCGTCCGCCCCGATTTTATACCCATACAGTCGGCTCTGTTCATCATTGCGTGCCGTGAGCAGAATCACAGGAATATGACTGATGCCGATATTCTCTTTTACCGCTTTGCACAGTTCGTATCCATTCATAACCGGCATCATCACATCGCTCACTATAATATCCGGAACTTGCTTTTGCGCTATTTCGAAAGCTTCCCGGCCATCATGTGCTATATAAATTGCTTTGAATAAGGATTTCAATTCTTTGGAGAGGAAATCTGTCAGGTTATGATTGTCGTCTACCAATAGCACTGTGTAATTCTGCGTAGAGAAGTCGAGTGTCTCGGGAGCGTTGATCTCATGATCTACGTCCGGTGTAATCAATTCATTGATGTAAGGTTTCGGCTGGCAGATGACTTCGCCCGACTCCAATCCCAAAGGCAAGTCGAAGAAGAAAGTGGCTCCTCCCGCTTCGTTGTTCATGGCTCCGATTTTACCTTTATGCAATTCCACCAGCATCTTGGCGTATGAAAGTCCGACTCCGCTACCGCCAATTTCCTGCTTGCCTTGATAGAAACGGATGAATACCTTCTCCATGTCTTCCTCTTGCATACCTTCTCCCTGATCCAAAACGGAAACACGGACGTATGAGTCATTTTTGCTGGTACGGATAGTGACGGTTGTGTTTTTAGGACTGTGTTTCAGTGCGTTCGTCAATAAGTTTGTGACTACGATTGTACACATACCCTTGTCAAATACCACCTCTTTTATGCTGTCGTCGAGCTGATAATCTATTTGCACTTCCTGGGCAGCTCCCTCGTCCGTAAAATCGGCACCAATCTCCTTTATCCATGAGTTAAATGGATAGGCTTGGAGTTTCAACTTGGTTTCTCCTACTTCCATCTTACGTACGTCCAGCACCATGTTGATAAGATCTTTCATCCGTTGAGCCTGTTTATGTATATTCTTCAACGGTGGATAAATGGCATCTGTAGAAGGAAGTGTCTTTAATATGCGGCTTAGCGGGGCATATATGAGTGTGAGCGGAGTTCGCAGTTCATGGCTGATATTAATCAGAAAACGAACTTTTTCTTCATACACATTCTGCTCGTGTTCTTTCATCATCCATTTCATCTTGTTTTCTTTGCGTCGAAGCAGAACGAAAACAATTTGTACCACAATGCCTATGCAAGCAATGATGCAGAGAGAAACGAACCACCAGCTTCTGTACCAGGGTGGCAGTACGTTTAATGTGAAAAGAAACTGGGGAGTTGTTTCATTTCCTTCCTGTGTGTTACAGCTCACCATGATGGGATAACTTCCCGGAGCAAGAGATGGGATCATCAATTCAGGGTTGTAGCCTTCGGTTTTAAGGTCTCCCATTTGGAAATGATAGACTTTGAGCCGGAGAATGTCCGCACCATAAGTCATGACACGGATCTTAATGTTTTTACTGTTCCAGGGGATGGATATCTTGTCTTGATTGAGCTGATACATCCTGTTCTCTCCGTTTATGGTCAGTTCGGCAAGGCGTATTTCCGGAGAGTCACTACTCTTTTCTATTTGAGTGTCTGCATTGATACATAGTAAGCCTTTTACACCTCCCATATAGATGTTGCCTTTGGGGGAAATGAGACGGGGCTCGGCCAAGTATTCATTGGGGGAAATTCCATCCGCTTCTCCGAACCATACAAAACGTTTGGTATCGGTGAGCCATATAAAGAGTTTCTGTTCAGCTCCTATCCACACTTTTCCTTTATTGTCGCATAACACGGTATTTACTTCATTAAATAAGGTGGTAGGAATTCTTTCGAATTTGCGGGTATCAGGGTGATAGGTGTACAGGCCACGGGTGCCTGCAATCCAGAATACGCCCTTGTCATCCCTGGATACAGCATTGAAGAATCCCTGTGGAGCACTTGCAAATATCTCCACTGTGTCTTTTTTACGATCCAGTCTATATATATTATAAGGATCGTTCAGGTAAATGGCAGTGGAATCATATCCAATGGAACTCAACAAGCCTTTTATTTTCACTTCTTTGGCACAAGGGACAGGAGTGAGTTGCCGGGTGGAAGTATGGTAGCGGTAAGGAGGCGAACTTAATATTAAGATCGAATTGGGAGTATCCCGGTATAAGTTGATTGGCTGTCCGCTATAGCGGATGTGATGCTCTAATGAAGGGCTCATAATAGCGAAAGGACGCTTCTTTCCTGTCTTTTTATCGAATATGAAGATACCTTTGGAAAAGGCAGATACTAACAATTCGTTGGGTGTGAAGCCGGTGATGGAGACCATCTTGTCTCCCCAAGTGTCGGGATAGTGCACAAATGTTTCTGTAGAAGGAATGAATTTATTGATACCTCCTCCGTCCGTAGCGATCCAGAGTTCTTCGGAAGCCGGTTCCTGATATAGTTGTAATACCGTACTTTGACTTAATCCTTTGTTGTGCCCTAACACAACATTAGTGTAAGTTCTCATGGATACTTCACGAATGTTGATAACCCCTTCACGTTTACTTCCCGCCCATATATTCCGGCAGAGTCGCTATGCAGGCAGAGTATTGTATTTGTGGGAAGGGAATGATTATCTCCGGAGATATGTTCGAGTACGGTAATATTGCCGGTTGTGGGATCGAGGATATTGATACCTCCCCCGTCTGTTCCCATCCATATTTTTTGTTTGAATTCGGTCATGCACAATACGATGTCACTGCTCAAACGGGAGTTTTGAGTGGTATAACTGGCTATCAATTTTCCCTGGGCGGAGAAACACTTGACGCCATTGTTGTAGGTTGACAGCCATATTCTTTGTTGGGAGTCTATGATGATTCCTACGTTGTCGTTCCCGTATTGGAAAGGAAATGGGGTTATCTCGAAATTCTTGAGGTTCATTTGCAGTATTCCCTGTTGCCAGCTTAGACACAATATGGTATCGGGTTTCCACATTTGTATGGATCGTATAATGAACGGCTCGTCGGTCTTGAATTCCCGTATGAGAGAAATCGTGTTGGTGGCATAAGAATATTTATATATCTTGTTGATCCCTCCGAACAGAAGCCCGTCTGCTATTTTGCAGATCGATTTGGCAATGATGGGCTGATTATTTAGTTTGGGGATAAAGAAGTTGTCGTGAATAAGAGAATAACGGGCGATTCCTGTGGTGGTCAGTATCCAGGTTGTCTGCTGATTATCTTCAATAATTTGCAGGATACTGTCGTTAGGCAGGGAATTTTCATTATCAGGTTGTGCGGTGTACTTTTTGAGTTCCGTTCCATCAAATCTGATTAGTCCTGTCGGAGTACCGATCCAGATGAATCCCTTTTGTTCGGTATAGATACAGCTGATGATAGACGGCATTCCGTTTTGGGAACCAATCAGTTTAAAGTCGTAATGGTTACCTATACTTATTGCTGGAAATGTGCCTACGATAAGAAAAGCCAGTAAGCAGAAAAAGTGTTTTATCCAAATACTTTTTTTCATCAGTCAAGATTATTAAGGGGAGATTAGTGAAACAAAAGTATGATTAATTCCGCTAAAACAAAAGAAATATTTCCAAAAACCGCCACAAAGACGTTCAAAAACGGAATATGGATGTTTTTGGAAACATTTTGGCGATTTTATGAACTCGCCATTCTGTCAATCAATCTATTTTTGTGGTGTATTTCAATGCCGGATAGTGTGGGCTATTGGCAAATGGAACTCAAAAAAACTTTTAGTATTAACTTTAATATAATGTTATGAAGAAAATGCAGATTAGGATGCAACTGGTGTGTCTCTTTTCAATGCTTTTACTGTTCTTCCCTGTGGAGCTCTTTGCTCAACAGGGCACTATCACTGGTAAGGTGGTAGACGAACGTGGCGAGTCCGTAATCGGAGCAACCGTTATGGTGAAAGGTTCTACTGATGGTACCATTACCGATTTGGATGGAAACTTTAAAATTAACGGTAAAGTAGGTACAACGATAACTGTCAGCTATGTGGGCTATGCTCCTTTGGAAGTGAAAATCACTAAGCTAACAGGAAATCGGTTCGTGATGAAGGAAGACTCCAAAACTTTGGATGAAGTGGTGGTAGTCGGTATGGGAACACAGAAACGTAATACTATTACAGCGGCTGTAGCTACAGTTAATGCGGATGCAATCGCTACCCGTCCTGTGACGGATGTAACCAGCGCCTTACAAGGTAATGTGGCTGGTTTGAACTTTGCTTCGGATGCTTCTGAAAGCGGTACCGGTGGTGAAGTTGGCGGAGAAATCAAATTTAATATTCGCGGTATCGGTTCTATTAATGGTGGAGAGCCTTATGTATTGGTGGATGGTGTGGAACAGAGCTTGCAGAATGTAAATCCTGCCGATATAGAAAGTATCAGTGTATTGAAAGATGCTTCTGCAGCAGCCGTGTATGGTGCTCGTGCTGCGTATGGTGTGGTGTTAGTAACGACCAAGAGCGGTAAACAGGATAAAGCCCGGGTGACTTATCGCGGTTCTGTGGGTATGAGTGCACCTATCAACATGCCCGAGATGATGAACTCTGTAGAGTTTGCCAATTATAAAAATGCGTACCGTTCGGCAATTGGTGAGTCTCCATACTTCTCACAGGAGACTATTGATTTGATGAATCAGTTTTTGCAGAACCCCTATGGTGAAGGTCTGCCCGGTATTACCGCCAATCAGGAGAATACCGGTTGGCGTGGCGGTGAATCGCAGTATGCCAATACCGACTGGTTTGATTATTTCTATAAAAACAAATCTTTGCGTCATTCACACAATCTAAGTATCTCCGGTGGATCGGACAAAGTGACTTATTATGTCGGTCTGGGTTATACTTACCAGGGTGGTTTGCTGGATCGTGTAGAAGACTCTCTGGATAAATACAACGTGAATACCAAATTTCAGATCAAGCCGAATGACTGGTTGAAGTTTAACTTCAATAACAATATCACGTTGAATCTGATTTCCCGCCCGCTCCCCGATATGTCTATTCTTTATCATCAGATAGCTCGTTCGCAGCCTAATATGGTGACTGAAGTTCCTATTTCCGGGCTTTATAATCTTCCTTCATGGAATGAAGCTTTGTATCTGGACAATGTGGGCTATTCGCAGAACCGCATTTCTGATGCCATGACTTTTGCAGCTACTGTTACGCCTCTGAAAGGCTGGGACATTATCGGAGAGATGAAAGTTCGTTTTGATGTGCAGAATGATGAATTCTTGCAGAAGCAGCCCCGTACCACACGGCCCGACGGAACCATAGAGAATGTTACCGCTCCCCGGCAGGGATATTCTTATCCCGGTATCGAATATTCGAATTCTTTGTGGGGATCAATGACTCGTGGAAATCAATTCAACTATTATTTGTCTCCCAGTGTGTCGTCTTCATATACGAATCAATGGGGTGACCATTTCTTTAAGGCAATGGCCGGTTTCCAGATGGAAGTGCAGCAAAACTCAAGCATGTATGCGTATAAAGACGGAGTGATGAGCGATGATACATTCTCTTTTGACAATGCAAACGGAAAAGCCTATAATAGTGAAGCGCGTGACCATTGGGCAACCATGGGATTCTATACCCGTTTGAACTGGAACTACCAGAATGTCTATTTTCTGGAATTTAGCGGACGTTATGATGGTTCGTCACGTTTCGCTTCCGGCAATCGTTGGGGATTTTTCCCTTCTTTCTCTGCCGGTTATGACATTGCCCGTACCGACTACTTCAAGCAATGGAGCTTGCCTGTTTCACAGTTGAAAGTGCGTTTGTCTTACGGACGTTTAGGCAATCAGAATGGAGCCGGACTATATGATTATCTGAACTTCATGACATTGAGACCGGACTATTCAAATGCATGGTTGCTTTCCGGCGTCACTTCGGCTACTCCGGTACGTGGTACAGTCGCTTTAACGCCTTCTATGGTAAGCCCGTATATTACATGGGAAAAAGTGGATAATGCCAACTTAGGTTTCGACCTGACTTTGCTTAACAATCGTTTGACGATTACGGCGGATATTTACCAACGTACGACCAAAGACATGATTGGCCCGGCTGAAGCAATTCCTGATATTGGCGGTATTGCTGTTGACCAACGTGCTAAAGTAAATAATGCAACGCTACGTAACCGTGGATGGGAATTGTCGGTTAACTGGTCTGACCAGCTGAAGAATGGTTTCAGTTATGGAATCGGTTTCAATATCTTTGACTACAAAGCAGTGGTAACCAAATACAATAATCCGGAAGGATTGATTTATAACAACCACACCGGTCTGGTTCGTAACAAAGGTTATTACCAGGGAATGGATTTAGGTGAAATCTGGGGATATGAAGCAAATGATCTGTTTCTCACCAACCAGGAAGTGGATGAATATCTGAGAGGAGTAGACATGTCTTTCTTCAAACCGAATAAGGATTGGCAACGTGGTGATTTGAAATATATCGATTCGAACGGTGATGGTAAAATTGATCCGGGTTCGGGTACATTGAAAGATCACGGTGATTTGAAAATTATCGGTAATACGACTCCTCGTTACTCCTTCGGTCTGAACTTACATGCCGGTTATAAAGGTTTTGAAGTTTCCGCATTGTTCCAGGGAGTCATGAAACGTGATTTCCCGATGGCTGCAAGTACTTATCTGTTTAGCGGTGATTCCAACTTCTTTAAAGAACATTTGGATTATTATAATGTGTACAACCCGGGGGCTTACCTGCCGCGTCTGACAAAACCCGACAGTCCTGAATATAATGCGAACGTAGGTTACAACACTTCACGTTATTTATTGAACGCAGCTTATATGCGACTCAAAAACTTGATGATTTCTTATAACTTCCAGCCTAAACTGGTTAAGAAGATGGGATTGGAGAACTTGAAAGTGTATTTCACTTGTGATAATCTCTTCACGATTGACAATTTGCCGGACGTATTCGATCCTGAAACCTTGAATCAGGTAAATACATGGGCTGGGGGTAGTAACGAAACTGCTCCGGGATTGACTTCCCCAATGAAGCAAAATGGTAACGGAAAGGTATATCCGTTGAATAAAAACTACGTATTTGGTATTGAATTTACCTTTTAAACCATAAGATATGAAAAGAATATATATAATGGCTTTTGTAGCCGCTTCAATATTACCATTTTCATCCTGTTCTGATTTTCTGGATAGGGAACCGATAACCAAGCCGGAAGCCGGTAATTTTCTGACAGGTGCCATACAGGTTGAAAACTATATTAACGGACTATATATGACGTTGCCGTCTTTTAGTAAGTTCGGTTTGGGAGTTCGCAGTGAAGAAAAGAATAGTGACAATATTATTGCAGAAAAGTATGATGCCCGTTTGCATGGACAGAATAACCAGTTTAGCGGAGCTTCCGATTGGCAGACTGGTTATCAGAACCTGCGTAAAGTGAACTATTTTTTCCATAATTATAAAGTACCCGAAGCACAGGAAAACGAAGATGTACTGTCGTTGAAAGGGGAGGCTTACTTTTTACGTGCCTATTGGCATTTCGATTTATTGAAGAAATTCGGTTCTATTCCGGTAATGGATGCTTTTTGGGATGAGAATGCGACAATCGCAGGATTACAGATTCCCGCAAAGACACGTAATGAGGTAGCCCGATTTATTTTGAGTGATTTGGTTGAGGCGAAGAATCTGTTGCATTCGCGCGGTAAATATTCCGGAATTCGTATCAATAAAGAAGCTGCCACAACCGAACAGTTTATTTCTTGGGTGAAGTTATTAACTGGGGAAATGAACTGTTCGGTTGTGGCATTGATCTGTATAAAACCGGGCAAAATCCGGGAGATGCTTTTGCGGCATTGTTCAATAGCAAAGATTTGTCAGGAATGGGCGAAGTGCTATTGTGGAGGAAATATTCGAGTGATGAAGGAGTCTTTCATGATGTCAACGGTAATCTGAAGGCAGGTGTTGTCGACTCGGAAGGAGCTGCCGGAATTACTCAAAGCCTGGTGGATAATTATCTGAATGCCGATGGAACATTTATTGATCCGACAAATGAGAAATTTAAGGATTTTAAGGAAACATTTGAAGGCCGTGACCCTAGATTGATTCAAACGGTGATGAATGAAGGTGCCAAATTTGCTTCTGCCATTACTGCGACCCCAATGCATCTGGAAGAATATACGGATGAGAAGAAGAATACTATTAGTCCTCCTAAATTGGCAGGAGATGGAAACACACGTTCTTTGACGGGTTATCACATCCGTTTGGGAATAGATACCACCTTTGTAAGTGGTAATGGTGAGACTGCTTTACCTATTATTCGTTATGCCGAAGGTCTTTTGGCTTATGCAGAAGCTGCTGCTGAACTGGAAATGTGGAGCGATGATATAGCGAATAAGACATTGAAAGCGCTTCGTGAACGTGCAGGAGTGAAATATCTGGCACCGGCAAAGGATGCTAATTTCACCGATTTCGGTTATACATTGACTCCTGTTTTACAGGAAATCCGTCGTGAACGCCGTTCTGAACTTGCTTTGCAAGGTTTCCGGCTGGATGATCTCATGCGTTGGAAAGCCGATAAACTGATTGTTGGAAAGCGTGGTAAAGGTGCTTATGTAGGTGATGAATCTATTTTATTCAAATCTTACAGTCCGGATAATCAGAAAAGAATCAGAGAGCGTCTGACCCTTGATGATAACAAATGGGCGGATCCGATGGCCGGGACTCTGCCAAGCGGATATCAATTCCATGCAGATAGGGATTATCTGTTACCGATCCCTCCTTCAGAATTGGAATTGAACAAAAAGTTGAAACAAAACCCGAAATGGTAATCATTAATAATGATATAATAGGATAGATTATGAAGAAATATTTCTATAGATTATTACCAATTTGCCTGTTTATCCTTGTAATGACAGGCTGTAATGACACCGAGACGGTTATCTCTATCGGAGAAGCCCGGAATCTGGTGGCCGAAATCAGTACTCAAAGTGCTGCTATCGGAGATAATGTGACCTTTACTGTGAAGGTAGATCAGCAAGACAATCAGTTGGCACTCGAAGAAGATATAGACGTTGTTCTGACTTTTGCAGGTAAGAATGTAGAAGGAAAGGATGTCCCTGTATCTGATGTCTTTGAAGGCTTTGCCGGTCATCTTTTTATGAAGAAAGGTGAGAAACAGGGATTTACCGAATTTAAGGTAAAGAACGATCTGGCTAAATATCCTATATCGGGTACTATCACCGCTTATGTCAGAGGATACAAGATCAATGCGGCTGAACGTCCGATTGTGGTATCTGATAAACACTACACCATCTTGTCATTGAAGAACAATTCGGACAATACGGTGAAAGAGTATGGCTCATTTATTCTGGTCGCTACGGTAGGAGCGTCAGCTAAGGAAGATGTAGTCGTTCATATTGATGCGGGTGAAGATGCGGATAAATATGAGAATCTGCCGAGCGAATTGGTGGTGAAAGCCGGGTATAAAACAGCTGAATCTGAACTTATATGGGTGAAAGGAGAGAAAGGACCGAATACTTTCACTTCTGTGTCTATGTCTTTTGCTACCGATTCTGAAATTCATCCGGTATATGGGGACGAGTTGGAAATTAAGGTTACTGATACGGATGCAGGTTTGACTCCGGGCACCGAGTTAACCAATGAGCAATGGGTTTATACAGATCCGGATCAGATATTTGTATCAGCCAGCAATAAAAAGGCTGTAGAAAAATGGGATGAGGTCAGAGCTGCGTCAGCACTATTGATAAAGGAGGGTGATCCGCATCCGAATGAAGCGTTAGCTGCTGAAGGATGGACATTCCTGAATTCTTATGAGTTCCATCCGATTGATGCTTTGACAGAAGGTACCGGACTCCCCAATCAGTATGGTAATCGTCCTCCACGTTTTATGGCGGCACAGAATGTGGCTAACACACAGAAAGTACAAGCGGTTGTAAATGAGAAATATGCAACGATGACTCAAGATGGATATTTGAAAATGTGGTGTGCGTATGATCCGGGAATCAGTGTGACAGGGGAAATTACGGGAACAAGAGATTTTGGAGTTTCCTCCCTCTATGCAAGTAAGTTTGATGGTGTGCCTACGGGTGCTGATTCTTGGGAATCCAGCAATGTACGCATTTTGCCGGGCACTCGTGTGGAAGTTAGAATCCGTGTGCGTGGAAAGAAACACTCTTTCAACTCGGCAGTCTGGTTCCAAGGAAATATCAGAGGTGTGCAATGGTCTACCTATGGTGAGGTTGATCTTCTGGAAAATCCGGCTACCAATGCGAATCCGAATGGCGCTTGGCAGACTTTCCACTGGAATGATATATCCACTTCATCCGGTGATAAGTATAAACCGTCTTCAGGACAGTTGATAATATCGGATATGGATGAATTCGATATCTATTGGATGGAATGGAGAGATAATAACGAGATTGCTTTAGGTATTAATGGTAAAGAGAATGTACGCATGAGGACTGACGGCAGCTATACCGGAATAGCTAATGGAACGGCTTCATGGAACTCGTCTACACATTGGCCGTTTACGGACAAATACAATACGGAAGGGTTACATTTACTATTGACATTTGCCGGATGTAATGAATGGGCGCTTGGTGACGCTGCGGCAGAACAGGCTGCTAAAGATGGTAGTTGGGCAAACGACTTTAAGCATATTTCTTATCAGGAAAGTAAGTCTAGCAATGATACGCCACGTATGGAAATCGACTGGATACGTTTCTATAAGAAGCCAACCTACGACTATTTTGGAAGTGGTACTCCAACGCGTAACAAACCAATGTATTAATGGTTGTTGAAATAAAGATATTTAATCGAACAAACTTTTATATAGTTATGAAAAAGGTTTATCACTTATTGAGCGTTGCACTGCTGGGCGCAATGGCACTAACCTCTTGCGAAGAGGACAAGATAGTGAATGAAAATAACGGTGAAGGGAACGAAACCGACAAGAATCTGACTGATTATTCATTTATAGCTTCTATTAAACAGTCCGCCCCTTTGGGTCGCAGCAATTTGCAGAATGGAGTGTATACATGGAATAAAGGAGATGCTGTTACATTATGGAATCGCAACTTCGGAGCCGGCTATGATTTCTCTATCACCCCGGGGTATAATGACAACCAACCTGACAAATCTGCTGAATTCACAGGAAAAGCTGCTGTAGAAAATGGCCATAAGCTGATTGCGGTATTTCCACGGAAAGAAGCAAAAACATTTAATGACCTGGCTACCTTTTCTATGCCGGAGACATTTACTCAGACTGGAAAAACAGCAGAACTGGCAGCCACTACCTATATGGTTGCCACCGGGGATGTGACTGATAATAAGATTCCTGCATTAACGTTTTCACCATTGACTGCATTGATACAGTTTGGTTTGAAAAACACGTCGGACCGGGAACTGAAGATTCGCTATATTACGCTGGAGAGTGATGATGATGTATTTCCCGCAGAGTTGAAGATCGACGAAGACGGAGTGCTACAGAGTCTTTCAGGTATGCGTAACAAACTGACACTTGACATGAGTGGACAAGCATTGGCGCAGAATGAAACATTAAACGGGTATTTGAATATATTACCTACAACCTATGGTGATACCCGGTTGATGAAAAGTACGACCGAACTGAATATTACAGTAAGCGTTTTGAATAATGAAGTGGAACAGGATATTATCCTGCTGAAAAAAGTAAAAGTCAAAGATTTGGAGGATAACATCGGACTTGATATGGATGCTACTGCCAATCAGTTTGCAGCCGGCAAGCATTATAAAATGGATTTTGAGGTAGATTATCGTTTCAGAATTCCTGATGAGGGCTATATGATCGATGATGATGGAAATATTCATATCTATAATAAGACTGGATTATTCGGATGGAATAAAATTGCGGATGAATACCGTAAGGCAACTGTTACTTTAGAAAAAGAATATATCGATGAACCGGCAGGGGATGGAATAAAAGTGATTGATATGGGTAATGAACTTTGGGAACCTATTAGTGCGTTTGGAGGTGTATTTGAAGGTAATGGTGTTACCATCCGCAATTTGCAAATAGCTAATAAAGGTTTTATAGCTACCAATACGGGAACTATCCGGAATTTGACTTTGGAAAATGTAAGTTTCTCTGCTGATATCACAGAGGGAGCAGGAGCATTGGCTGCCGAAAGTTCAACGAGTGTCATTCAGAATTGTACAGTCAAGGGAGTGACTGTAACCGTTATAAAACCGGTAGTTTTTGGTGGTTTGATCGGTCGAAACTCCGAAGGAAGAATAGAAGGTTGTCAAGTTATCAGTGGAACTATTAACCTTAATTTGAGTGGTGCTGGTAATTCTAATTATGGTGGCTTGGTTGGTGAGCATTTTAATGGAACGGCTCTTATTATAAATTCGTATGTCGGTGCAGATGTAACAATCAAGCATCCTAGTAACTCTAGTGGTGCATCCTGTGTCGGCGGACTTGTTGGCTGGAACAACTCCGGTAAAGTCAAAGGTTGTTACTCATTAGCCAAACTTGAGGTTTCTTGTTCCGGACAAGTAGGAGGACTTATAGGGGCTAATAGTAACGGTACGGTTCTGGCCTGTTATGTAGCCGGTTCAATTAGTGGAACTATCTATAATAATACTGGCGGTTTCATTGCACAGAATACCATTAATAATGCTGATGCTACTGTGACGGCTTGCTACTCGACCACGCAGATAAATGTGACTAATAATGCTGGAAGTAATAAATTGGGAGCTTTCGTCGCTTCGAATTCAACAGGAATCAACCAGTGTTATTTCGTAGGCGAGACGGTGACTAATCCTGTAGGAAGCGGATCTGTAAATGGAATTAGTAAGGTAACAGCTACTCAACTCAAGGATAAGAAACGTCAGATGAATCTGGCAATAGAAGCCAAGGATCCAGAATTTGGTTTTAGCTTTAAAGTGAATGAGGATGCCGGAACTAATATATACTGTCCGTTGATTCTACAGGGGGCTGTGAAAGAACCTGGCTTCGGTGGATCAGATTTTGGAGATGGTGGTGATATTTAAATAACTGATAACAGAAAAAAATAAATCATGAATAAAATCTATTCTTTATTAGGGAT
>OGHB01000833.1_pt1 | contig 15143 bp, 9 predicted proteins | sample 1571451 | NCBI WGS metagenome assembly OGHB01 (sample SAMEA2582071, study PRJEB24529) | metagenome | biome: Human gut stool | place: China | collected 2011
ATGCTGGTGTTCCAATGGGCTGTTACTTTTTAACATTGTCCTTGATGAGTTCCATTGGCGCGCCAATCGGTTTGCTTGGTATTATCTTACCAATCTATACAATTATCGACATGATTGAAACGGCCGAAAACGTTTGGTCCGATGCATCTGTATGTGCTATGGTTGATAATGATTTGAAAGGTACATTAGACGATCCTGACTCTCATGATGACCTGCCTCAATTCCAAGGTGCGTAGATTATACGTTATAAAAGCATAATATAAATAGGTTGCCTCTTATATGTGAGGCAACCTATTTTGCTTTCAAATAGAAAATATAATAATGTGCCACGTTTACTATTTTCTGGAAAACAATTATTGGTATAATTAAGAAAAGGGGGATGGCTATGGACAGACAGTTAAGCACATATTTAAATGGGCGAGAACCGCAAGTGATTACAGATATTGATGTTATAACGGCAGCGGTAGCAGTGCCATTGCTTGAAATTGATGGTGAGGATCACGTCCTATTTACGGTGCGTAGTCAGACATTACGTAGGCAGCCTGGTGAAATTAGCTTTCCTGGTGGACATTGTGAAAGCACCGATAAAACTGGAGCTGCTGCGGCTATTCGTGAATGCTCGGAAGAATTAGGGATAGATACAGAGCAAATTGAATTGTTAGGTGCATTAGATTGTTTAGTATCTGCCATTGGTGTTAAATTACATGCAGTGGCGGTACGTTTACATACGGATGAATTTCGCCCTAATATTGATGAGGTCGGTGAAATTTTTACGGTACCACTTTCGTATTTATTGAATATGGAACCAACGGTAGGGCACTTAGATATCGGAACTAAACCATTACGAGATTTTCCGTTCCATTTATTAGAAGGGTATCAAATAGATTGGAAAATTCGGCAGAACTATTCTGTTTATTTTTATCCCTATAAGCAATATACGATATGGGGATTAACAGGTCGAGTCCTCAAAAATTTCTTAGATTTATATCGACAAGGTAATACTATATAAAATGAAAGATAACGAAATAACTTCATTTGATAAAGAATTGAATAAATTCCTCCAACCTAAGTGCCTAATACCTGGTGGCCTTGGTTTATGGGAAACCTATTTTCGTAAAATTTGTACGGCTTGGGGCCGTATCGATAGTGAAATTAGACCTCAGCACATCATATTTTCCGCCGATAATGGGTGCAATATGGAAGGTTATGTAGGTTATAACTATGAGGTAACGCAAAAGCAGTCGCGTAATATGCTCTTAGGTCGTTCGTCGGCTACACAGTTTTGTAACTTTAACAATATTCCTTATGAAGTTGTGGATGTAGGAATTGCCTCAGATGATGGCATCGGAGTGGATCGCAAGGTCGCAAAGGGGACAAAGAATATATTAAACCATCCTGCTATGAGTGAGGATGAATTTAATAGTGCCTTTCAATCTGGCTATGAACGAGTTGAACATTATGTAAAGCAAGGGATAAATCTTTTTTCCTTTGGTGAAATGGGACTCGGTAATACGACGACCTCTGCCTGTGTGTTGTCTGCCTTAACTGGGGCTGATCCTACTGAAACAGTAGGCCCCGGTTCTTGGCCGAATAAACCAGATTTGATGAAACGAAAAATTGATTTTGTGCGCGCTGTATTAGATAAGCATAAGGCTAGTATCGTTTCTGACAGTGAAGTTGAAAGAGTTCGTAAAATCGTAGCCCATGTAGGGGGCTTTGATATTGCTGCTATTCTTGGGGCTATGCTCGCTTGTGTTGAGTTTAAAAAGCCCTTCGTCATTGATGGCTTTATTACAGCTGTATCAGCAGCTTGTGCGGTACATATGAATGATCGTGTTAAGGATTATGCATTGCCATCTCATAACTCTCGAGAAAAAGGCACAGAGTTAGCTTTAGCAGAGGTAGATATTACACAAGACATGGTTCCTATTCAAGCCCACATGTCGATGGGGGAAGGGACAGGAGCTATCTTAATGGTTCAAATGTTGAAAACGACACAGTATATGTTTGTAAACGTAGGGACCTTTGCAGATTTGATGAAATTATAAGGAGGACGAATGAAAATAAATAAATACTTTGATATACATTTTGAGCGAGCTGATGATGCAACTATCGCTAAAAGGTTGATAGGTGGTGCTAAGATTAAGGGACCTGCTTTAGTTATCCTGATCCTCTCCATGTTTATTGCCTCTATTGGGTTGAATATGAATAGTACGGCAGTTATTATTGGTGCTATGCTTATATCGCCGTTGATGGGACCTATTTTAGCAACTGGTTTTGGCTTCGCTACGCTTAATTTTACAGTTGCAAAAAGTGCTATTTTAAGATTGTCCTTACAGATTACGATTGCTGTTTTAGCATCTACTTTGTATTTTTATATTTCCCCCGTTCAGACGGCTACATCTGAATTATTAGCGCGCACAGAACCGAATATTTTTGATGTATTTATTGCTATATTTGGTGGGCTAGCCGGGATTATTGGGCAAACGCGTAAGACTTTAGATAATGTTATACCAGGGGTTGCGATTGCGACTGCACTTATGCCACCACTATGTACGGCAGGATATGGACTTGCTAATGGAAATTGGAACTATTTCTTTGGGGCTGGCTATCTATTCTTTATAAATGCATTTTTCATCTTCTTTGCATCTTTTATTGTTTTAAAGGGTGTATATAGTTTGCCATCCCATAAACAAGCAGAAGAGCTTATTCGTCGTAATCAGCTAATATTTCTTGTAATCGGTCTTATTATGGCTATACCAAGTATTTATGGAGGCTATGATATGATCGTTAAGTATTCTGAGTCAAATCATATAGAGCAGTTTATTAAGAACGATATTAATCAAGATGGACGTCGACAAGTGATTGATTATTCATTGGATCGAACGAATAAGCTAGTAGACTTAGTAGTTATAGGAGCTCCTGTGACTTCAGAGGAGCAAGCCCAGTTGGATGACAAGTTACATAAGGATGAGTACTTGCAGAATTATACATTACGATTTGTTAATAGCGTAGATGAGAAAAAATCTACTATGGATAAGACGAACTTGAATAAATCTTCAGAGAATCTTGAAACATATAAAAACTTGAGTAATCTGTACCAGCCGACTTATCAACTAGTAAGTGAAACTATAAACACTATGAAAACGACAGAAGCTGAAGCAAAGGCGTTATTCCCGTTTGTAAGCAAAGTGGAAGGCATGCCTTTAATAGATAATCTAGAACAGCCTAAAGCGAGTCGCTATATGGTGATTATCCATACCGCGTCCACTGTATCTGATGCAGATTTGGAACGAATAAAAGCTTGGTTAGAGGCTAAATTATCAGCACCTGTAACTATTTCTGTGGAGCAAACAACGTCAACTTTATAATTTGATCTTTTTGATTTTGATTAGATTGTTTATTATATAGAGCGATATTTATAACGGTACTAAGTTTGATTGTACCTATTAGGTATATTACCTAGTAGTACGGGGAATCATCTTAGTACCGTTTTTATGTACTTGGTATAGTTAAACGTTATTATTTTATCCTTGCTATAGATTTTAGTTATAAAGATTAATATATAAAATCTATTATGCAAGTAGGATTTAAATTGCTATACTTACAACATCGAAATTATTAAATAATTAAATGTAGATACATGAATAAGAAACTATAAATTTATTACAATATCTACGTGTGTTGTATACGCGTGAGTCCTCGTCAATAGATGTAGGTGTTCATCGTAGATAGGAGGATTACATGAAAAAATGGTTAGCATTAGCAGCGACGGCCGTACTAGGCGCGTCCTTATTGATTAGTGGTTGTGGCTCTTCCACAAATGACACAAGTTCCAGCAGTGCTGGTAGTTCTAAAGCAGAGGTGTTAAAGGTAGCAGCGAACCCTGTACCTCATGCTGAAATCTTAAATCATATCAAGCCTTTATTGGCTAAGGAAGGTGTAGACTTACAAATCGTTGAATTTACGGACTACATTCAACCAAATATGGCTTTATCTAGCCATGAAGTAGATGCGAACTTCTTTGCAAATGTACCTTACCAAAATAACTACAATAAAGATCATGGTACAAACTTCGTAAGCTTTGCACCAGTTCACATCGAACCATTGGCTATTTACTCTCAAAAAATTAAAGATTTAAAAGACTTGCCAAATGGCGCAAAAGTAGCGATTCCATCTGATCCAACAAACAGTGCTCGTGCACTTCTATTGTTACAAAGTGCAGGTCTTGTAACATTGAAAGACCCAACTGGTTTGACTAACACACCATTTGATGTAACTAGCAACCCTAAAAACATCCAAATTACAGAGTTAGAGGCAGCTCAAATCCCTCGTTCCATTCAAGACTTAGACGCAGCTGTAATCAATGCTAACTATGCATTGCCAGCAGGTCTTAATCCTACAAAAGATGGTTTATTCGTAGAAAAAGCGGATTCTCCATATGCAAATCTTCTTTCCGTAAACCCTGGTGATGAAAATAAACCAGCTATCCAAAAATTAGCTAAAGCATTACAATCTCCAGAAGTTAAGAAGTTCATTGAAGAACATTACAAAGGGGCTATCATCCCAGCATTCTAATCAACTGATTCGTTAATAACATAGTGTATTTCACAAAGCATCTCCTCAGATTAACTTTATTGATACGAAAAAGGCGCAATACCTATTAGGTGTTGCGTCTTTTTATATGTTACATGTGGAGTAAAATTTACTAGTTTAATCTATATATTTTATTACAGTTTTATGTTACAAAGGATACGTTATTTTTCATTGTAAAATGGTATAATATTTTTTACATCCTATTATATATATGACTTTGTAATTCAAATCTTGATATATTTTCTATAACATTTTAGATATAGAAATAACTTAGATTTTAACTGCTGTTGTTGTATAATAAAAATAGGATATTTAAAAATTTAGATATTTTGGTGAAAGTATTATATCCTTATCTAATTTAATTGTTTATTTTAGATGCTGAGTACATTATATATGTTGTACATATTACATGTGAGACTTTCACAAAAATAAGTATGGTCACTTAGGTGGTCATACAGTCGTTAAAAAGAGAGGTATTTATGCAGCACATGCTACGCATGGGGATTGACGTGGGGTCTACAACGGTTAAAGTTGTATTATTGGACGAACACGATAATTATTTGTATAAAAAGTACATACGCCATTATGCAAACATATTGGACACAGTATATACCTTGTTACAAGAGGCTCAAGTTGGTCATGAAGACGCTCTTGTTCATGTATGTATTACTGGTTCTGGTGGGATGGCTATGGCCGAAAAGGTGCGCATCCCATTCGTACAAGAGGTGATTGCTGAAACGCGAGCTGTAAAAGCCCTCTATCCAGAGACAGACGTTATCATCGAACTTGGTGGTGAAGATGCGAAGGTTACGTATTTAGGTCAAACTGCAGAACATCGTATGAATGGCTCCTGTGCTGGTGGTACGGGCGCTTTTATTGACCAAATGGCGACTTTATTGCAGACAGATGCATCTGGCCTTAACCAATTAGCCATGAATGCTGATACGATTTATCCAATTGCGGCACGCTGTGGCGTATTTGCTAAAACAGACGTACAAGCTTTGTTAAACCAAGGCGCATCTCATGAAAATATTGCAAAATCTGTATTCCAAGCAATTGTAAATCAAACGATTGCTGGCCTTGCATGTGGTCATAAAATCGAAGGTAATGTAGCGTTCCTTGGCGGTCCGTTGACATTTTTGTCTGAATTACGCCAATGCTTTTGCGATACCTTAGAGCTAGATGAAGCGCATCGCATTATCCCTGAGAATGGTGAATTGTTCATTGCTTTAGGGGCGGCATTGATGAAAGATGAGTGCCGCGAGATTACTGTTGGCCAATTGACAAAGGAAATCGGTGCACTTATCGGTATTCCCATGGAAGCTACAGACCGTGTTGATCCGCTATTTAAGAATGAACAAGAATTAGAAGATTTTCGTGCTCGTCACGCTAAGGCTGTAACGCCAAAGGCGAATATCGAGGATGCTCAAGGTCCTTGCTACCTTGGTATTGATGCTGGTTCTACTACACTTAAGGTAGTTCTTATCAATAGCAATAAGGAAATTATATTCTCTCATTATGGTCCTAACCATGGTAAACCATTAGAAAAATCTCGTGAAATCATCGAGAAAATATATGAATTATTGCCAAAAGGTGCCTATATTGCACACTCTGGCGTAACCGGCTACGGCGAGGCCTTTCTTAAACGCGCTCTCGGCATCGATATCGGTGAAGTAGAAACGATGGCTCACTATCGTGCGGCCCGCTTTTTCTGCCCTGATGTATCCTTTATTCTGGATATTGGCGGTCAAGATATGAAATGCTGTAAGGTTCGTGATGGGTATATCGAAGATATCGTGTTGAACGAAGCTTGCTCCTCTGGTTGCGGCTCTTTTATTGATACATTTGCATCCGGGCTACGAATTCCTATCGATCAATTCGCAAAAGAAGGATTATTGGCACCTATGCCAATCGATTTAGGCTCTCGTTGTACCGTATTTATGAACTCTAAGGTTAAGCAGGCTCAAAAAGAAGGTGCTACGGTACAAGATATCGCAGCAGGCCTTGCTTACTCTGTTATTAAAAATGCCCTTTATAAGGTTCTTAAGGTGAAAGATCCTAAAGAATTAGGCGATCATATCGTTGTACAAGGTGGTACGTTCTATAACGAATCCGTTTTGCGTGCCTTTGAGAAATTGATGGGCGTAGAGGTGATTCGCCCTGATGTATCTGGGTTGATGGGTGCATACGGTATGGCTCTTCTTGCAGCAGAAACGGCGGAAGAGTTACAAAAGGGTGAAAGCACATTGCTAGATAGTGAAGGCCTTAATTCTTTACAAGTATCTACGACAATGCGCAATTGTGGTCTTTGCCCAAATAATTGCATGCTTACTATTAACGCTTTCTCCGATGGTCGTACGTACGTAACTGGCAACCGTTGTGACCGCGGTGCTGGCGATATGATCCAAGAGAAGCGTAAGCCAGTTCCTAACTTGGTAGATGTAAAATTACGTCGTTACTTTGATTACTACTTGAAGAAAAATATTCCTGAGTTTGAAGGTAAAATGCGTGTAGGTATCCCTCGCGTTCTCAACATGTATGAGGACTTCCCATTCTGGTTCACATTCTTCAATAGTTTGGGTTATGAAGTAATCCTTTCAGATTATACGACTAAGGATCAATACAATAAGGCTATCGATACAATTCCATCCGATACAGCTTGCTATCCTGCAAAAGCTGTACATGGTCATATTCGAGATTTAGCGAATGCACAGGTAGACTTTATTTGGTACCCTTGTATTCAACATGGCCCTAAGGAATTTAGCCGCGACAATAATTACCATTGTCCAATGGTTATTTCCTATCCAGAACTTATCAAAAATAATATGCAAGAGGTTTTGGGCGATACTCCGTTCCACGCACCATTCTTGCCGTTAGCTGATAAAAAATCCCTTGTTCCGGCTCTTGTGAAAGCATTGGATTTTTTAAACTTAAAGAAGAAGGATATTATTAAGGCTGTAGACCTTGCTTGGGAAGAACAAGAAAACTGTAAAGCTTCCTACCGTGAAACGACGAAGAAAACTGTATCTCGCCTTGTAGCAGAACAAATTCCGACAATCGTATTGGCTGGCCGTCCATATCATTTAGACTCCGGTATTAACCACGGTATTCCTGAACTTATTACATCTCTTGGTATGGCTGTTCTTACAGAAGATGGCGTTGCCCCATTAGGCAATGAAATCAAGCATTTACGCGTTGTAGACCAATGGTCCTACCATAGTCGCCTATATCGTGCCGCTGAATTTGTAAGTAGAACTGAAGGATTCCAAATTGTAGAGCTTAACTCCTTTGGTTGTGGACTGGATTCTATCGTAGCAGATCAGGTAAAAGATATACTTTCAGCAAACCACAAAATCCATACCTTGCTCAAAATCGATGAAGGTACAAACCTTGGAGCCGTGACAATCCGTTTGCGATCCTTGCAATCTGTAATGGAACGTAGTTTGCGTCGTCATCATAATCCTGAGGCGCCGGAAGAGGTAGTGGTAGAGAAATTACCAACTTACGATTATAATCGAGTTGTCTTTACAGAAGAAATGCGTAAGACTTATAAAATCTTGGTACCACAAATGTCACCATTGCATTTTAGCCTCTTAGAGCCAGTTCTTAAAAATGAAGGATATGACTTTGAAATGTTGCCAGCGCCTACGCGTGATGATATTGAAGTGGGTTTGAAATATATCAATAATGATGCATGTTACCCCGCGATTATTGTTGTAGGTCAGCTTATGTCCGCACTGTTATCTGGTAAATATGATGTAGAGAAGACTGCTGTTATCATCTCTCAAACTGGTGGTGGTTGTCGTGCTACAAACTACATCGGTTACTTACGTAAAGCATTGATTGATGCTGGTATGAAACAAGTGCCAATCCTATCCCTCAATGCGAGCGATATGGAACGTCAACCGGGCTTCAAATTGACAAAAGGCTTCTTACATCGCATGATTCAAGCCGTAGTATACGGGGACGCTATCATGCAATGCGTATTGGCTACACGCCCATACGAAAAGAACCCTGGCTCTACCGATGCATTATGTGATTACTGGCTTAAAAAGCTCCGTGAAAACATTACATCTGCAAGCCTTCGTCAATACAACAAGTATATTAAAGAAATCATTCATGACTTTGATAACTTGCCAGTCAACAAGGATGTACAGAAACCTCGTGTTGGCGTCGTAGGGGAAATTTACGTTAAATTCCACCCAAGTGCTAACAACCATATTAATGAACTCATTGAAAAGGAAGGCGGCGAAGTCGTTACATCTGGCTTGCTAGATTTCTTCTTGTACTGTGCAATGGATAGCACTTATCGTGCGAAACACCTTGATGGTACATGGCTATCAGGCTTCTTTGGTACATTGGCTCGTGAAGCCCTTGAACTATACCGCTTGCCATACGCTAAAGCTGTAGCGGCGTCTAAAAACTTTGATCCTCTACAACGTATGACAGAAGTGGCTAAAGAAGCAGCTCAATTCATCGGTCTTGGTAACCAATGCGGTGAAGGCTGGTTCCTCACAGGCGATATGATCGACCTCATCGAAAAAGGGGCAAAACAAATCGTATGCTTGCAACCATTCGGTTGCTTACCAAACCACGTAACAGGTAAAGGCATGGTAAAAACACTATCCGCTGCCTACCCAGACGTGCGCATTGCAGCTATCGACTACGATCCAGGATCCAGTGCAGTAAACCAAGCAAACCGATTGAAACTACTACTATCGACAATGTTTGAATAAGAGTGCTCAGTTATATTTTCATTGGGGCCCTGTAACAACTACATAACACTAGTATAGAAAAAACACAGCCCTCTCTTGGCTCAGTACGGCGCTACGCTTCGTAAAATCGCTGCAGAGAGGGCTGTGTTCTTTTCTATATATACCCGTTTTGAAGATGTCCCATTGAAAATATAACTGGGCAGAGGATGGTCGGAGCGAGGAGATGTGGCTGTGCCGCATCTCTTTTCCCTACAAACAGTTGAGCAGGCGCTTTCCGTTATTGTGTTTATGTATATTGGCGTAGATAGAAAGAATAGTGCCAAGTTGATATTAAAATGTATAATACATATCTTTAAACATTTTTGCTGATGCTATTACGTCGTAATGGGACTTTTTCATAGCAAAGGTTAATAAAAATAGCACCACCTTTTTCGCAGCGATTTTACGGAACGTAGTGACGTACTGAGCAAGAAGAAGGTGGTGCTGTTTTTATACTAAATTTATTCTATTGTAACGGGGCCCCATTACGACTTAGACATACAAATGCTATAATACTGTATTAACTATTGTAATAAGACTGGCACTATTCTTTCTCAACTAACCTATATAGGCACAATAAGGAAAGCGCTGCACATACTAGCATTGTAATCCCCATGGGGATCCCCGTATATTCCCCACCAATACCAACTAATGGAGATACGATTCCTGCAGAGAACATGCTAGCAAAGCCAAGTACTGCAGAGGCACTGCCAGCCATTTTACCGTATTTAGCCATTGCCATAGAGAAAGAGGCAGAGCCAAATAGGGATACTGTACATACGGTAAAGAATAGAATGGCCGTTACAGGAATAAGTGGCCATTCGAAAAGCATAGCTATTAAGAATAGCAAGGAGCCGATTGTTAGTTGCCAGAGGGCAAATGTTAGTAATTGTCGAACTGTGATTACATTACTTAATCTAGCGCTTATGGCACTAGCTAAGATAATACCACAGCTATTGATACCAAAGAAATAGCTAAATTCTTGTGCAGATAGTTGGAAGATGTTTTGGTATACAAAGGATGAACCTGAGATATACGCAAAGAATCCACCAAAAGCAAAGAATTGGATTAGTGTTTGCCCAAGGAATCGCTTATCTTTAATAAGCGTAATGTAGTTCTTTGTAGCAGTTGCAACGCCACCTGTAATGCGTTTTTCTTTAGGTAAGCTTTCACGGAAGAGAAGAGATCCCACTAATAGAATAGCAGAAAATATTGCTAAAATAACGAAGATAACGCGCCATGTAGTGAATAGTAATAATTGACCGCCGATGAGCGGAGCGATTACTGGCGCCAAACCGTTAACCATCATGAGCAATGCAAAGAGTTTAGTCAATTCTTGACCAAATGCAAAATCTCGAGCGATGGCCTTAGCAATTACAACGCCCACAGATCCTGTTAAACCTTGTAGAAAGCGTCCTAGTAAAAGTATTTCAATGCTTGGTGCATAAGCACAGATTATGCTAGAGATAACGCAAAGTAAGTTGCCTGTTATAAGAGGCAACTTGCGGCCCATAGTATCACTAATAGGACCTCCAAATAATTGACCTAATGCAACACCAAAAGTCATCACACCAATGGTCATTTGAATATTTGATGCAGATGTATTTAGTTCACTAGGCATAATTGGTAATGCTGGTAAATATAAATCTGTTGCAAGTGGTGTGATGGCTGTCAACAGACCAAGGAATACTACTAAGATGAAAGAGACCTTAGCAGAACTTTCTTGAGTCATAAAACCCTCCTATACTAAAGTGAGAAAAATAAAAGTCTGCGAATCGCACTTCGCAGACTGCATTTAATTTTTTCTATTTGATACGATGTATTTTACCATGATTGAGAAAAAATATCTATATAAAATATTGAGTTTGCTATATCTCTATTTATAGATTACAATTAGTATATTAATTATATCTAAAAATATCAATGTGTTTATTGGCGATGGGAGAATTATATGAAATATTTACTAAAAGGTTTTGTGTTAGCTGCAATAGTAGTAATCGGGACAGCTACGGTTTCATCTGTAGAAGCAATATCATTAAACCATGTTATATGTAGTATTCTCATATGTGGCAACAAAAAAGAACAGCTCGTGAAGAGCTGTTCTTTTTTTGTTACCAGTTCTTAGAAGAAGAAGTGGTGAATTTCATGGATGAAATGTTGACCGAAGAAGGAGATACAACCATGCATAACGATGAAGATCAAGAAGTATTTGAATGCAGTGTTCATAATAACGCTTGCTTCGATTTCATGCTCTAATTTATGAGCTTCTTCAGCACTGATTTCTTTGTGGTTATCGAGGTATGCTTTTAAAGCAGGACCAACGGCACCAATGGAAATCGCGATGGATTGTGGAGACAACATTTTACCGATACCAGCTGCACCGGAGTTAACAGCTGCTAACCAGAAGCCAAGATCTTCCCAGCTTGTAGGGTCTAAGCCTTGAGCTGCTGCAATTTGAAGTGGACCAAACAATACGTTGGAGTTTGTACCGGAACCAGTTAAGAAGGCACCCAACGCACCTACGATAGGAGCGAATAATGGGTACAAGGAACCTGTACCAGCAACCATTGCTTTTGCAATATCTGCAGTCATACCAGAGTAAGTCATCAATTTAGCTGTCATAACAACTGTGATGATTGTAAGGTATGTGAATTTCAAGTTTTTAACTGTGGAACCCAATGTACCGAAGATTTCGCCAGCTTTTGCTTTTTGGATGAAACCACCAACAATACCAGCGATGAAAATCATGATACCAGGAGTTGCAATCCATACGAATGTGTAAGGTTTTGCACCAGGACCTTGGTAAATAGGTACAGATGTTTTAATGGACGCAAGAGGACCATTAATTGCAGGGAACAATTTAGAAGTTAATAACAATAATACGAAGATTAAGATGAATGGCATTGCAGCTACAAGGCCTTCGCCACCAGAAACTTTAGGAACTTCGCCAGTTTGTTTAACTGCGTATTGAGGATCATTAGGAGGCATAATTTTTGCACAAGCGATGATCACTGCCATGATTACGATGGATGCAGAAATTACGGATAATTCAGGACCCATTACGGCATTGATTATAGTTTCAGGAATAGCTAATGCTAAACCGGAAAGTAATGTTACAAGGAATACGCCTTTTAACGCTTTGATACCGCCACCGATAATCATAACTACGAAGAAAGGAGCGATAAGGTTAAGCAAGAATAATTGTACGGAAATGAATGTACCTAAATGGCTTGGATCAAGGCTTGTTAAGGAAGCCAATGTAGTTGTTGGGATACCAATGGAGCCGAATGTTGTTGGTACGGAGTTTGCAACGAGACATGCGATGATAGATTTTAGTGGGTCAAAACCTACGGCAACCATCATAGCTGCAGGAATTGCAACGGCAGTACCAAAGCCAGCCATACCTTCCATGAAGGCACCAAAGCCCCATGCAAGTAGTAATGCAAGTACACGAGTATCAGATGTTACAGAAGAAAGCATTGTTTTAATAGTTTCCATTGCTTTCGTATGTACTACCAAGTTATAAACGAAGATAGCAGCTGTAATAACTAATAGGATTGGCCAAATCGCCAAAGCGGCACCTTCAAGGGCACCAGTGACCATAATGAATGGGTCAGATTGGAATGCTGTAATAGCGATGATGAAAGAACCGATTGCAGCAACACTTGTTGCTTGCCATGCAGGTAATTTCAAGATGGATAACGCTACAATCAACCAAATGATTGGAGATAGCGCTAATAGAACGGTGATAGCACTCATTTCTAAAATCATCCTTTCAAGAAAAATAAAAATATATGCTCAACAGGACGATGTAGCTTAATCAATTAAATTGATGAGTAAATCGCTATTGTATTAAGTTGTAAAAGTTCAGTTAAAATAAAAGATTACAATAAAATAACAGATATACTTATCATAAAAATTGATATAGTACATAAAATTTTTTAACCTCATAGTTTATGAGGTTAAAAAAATATAAGAGAGGGGACATAAACAGTGTTTATGTCCCCTTCTGTACTAACTACAAGTCCTTGTTAGGGCCATTACTAAATTTAGGTATTAGTAGTTACCTTTGAACATTGTAGCAGGAGCTTCTGGTACATAATCGCCGAAGTAGGATTTGAAGTCTAAACCTAATTCATTGCAAAGATCTTGAACTTCAAGCATTGTACCGTTAAGTACAGGGATGCCTTCAGCTTTAACTTTAGCAACAGATTCATGTTCTTTTTCACCATGAGTGTAGATACGGTCTTGACCTTGTGCTTTAGGAGCTTCACGTAATTCTTGTAAGAATTGGGAGAAGTGTTTTTTGATTTCCGCAGGGTCACCGAAGAATTCAGGGTTGATAGCCATGAAGCCGTGGCAGATATTGGATTTACCGCCAACCATACATTTGTTGGAAGTACCGCCTTGGGACAAGATGGAGGAGAATAATTCAGCAATCATGCCGTTACCATAACCTTTGTGGCCGCCAAGAACTTCTGTAGCACCACCTAAAGGAAGGATACCGCCGCCTTCATGACGGGAGATGTTGCCCAATACTTCAGCTGCATCAGTGGAAGGAACGCCGTCTTTGTTAACAGCCCAACCATCTGGAGTAGCTTTGCCCATTTTGTTGTACATTTCAAGTTTACCACGAGTTACTACTGTAGTGGAGCAATCGAAGAAGAAGTCAACAGGATCAGCAGGTACAGTCCAAGCGATAGGGTTGGAACCAAGCATAGCTTTACGAGCATATACAGGAACCATGATTGCTTCGGAGTTTGTACAAGAGAAACCGATTAAGCCTTGGTCGGATGCCATTTTAGCATAGTAACCAGCGATACCATAGTGGTTGGAGTTACGTACGGATACGATACCAACACCGGATTTTTTAGCTTTTTCGATAGCCATTTCCATAGCTTTGTGACCCAACAATTGGCCCATGCCATCATGACCGTCGATAACTGCGGAGATTGGAGTTTCTTTTACGATTTCAGGTTTTGCGTCGATTTTGATCAAGCCATTAGTGATACCTTTGTGGTAACGAACCATACGTTGCATACCATGGCTTTGAATACCGAACAAGTCAGAAGTCAAAAGTACGTCTTGGATGATGTCAGCTTCTTTTTCGGAGAAACCAAATTTTTGGAAAGCGTCCATGCTCAATTTTTTTAGTGTTTCATAAGGGAATAACACAGTGTTTTTTGCGTCTGCCATTGTTAAAACCTCTTTTCAGAAAATATGTACCTGATATAGTTGACTCCACTCCGTTATATCAATGAATGTGATATGATGTCCGGTGAGTTCTATATCCTCTCAAATGACAATGTCAGTATAGCACACAAAGTTGAGTTATTGAATAGTTTTACATAACTTAATACATTACATAATTTGCATAACTTACGTAAAATTTATTACACAGGTTGACAAAAAGCGCTGAAATAATCGATAATACCTTGAAATTATAAATTATGACTTTTGGTAATAGATACATTCCTGAACGTAAAAAATGGTACTTTTATGCGTTGCTTATCTGTTTGTATTGTAGGGGAGAAACTATAAATAAATACTGAAAAGTATCGATATTTATTGTGTATCTACATGGTACACATTAATAAAAGTTATAACGTTACACACTTATTTTGATAAGTGATTTTGCTATATGCATTGATATACAATGTATTCATTGATACGAAGTTTGAAAAATATCGATATTCGTTAATTTTGTTACAGATATAGTGGTGTATGTATGATACTATAAATATACATATAGAATTACTGATATAAATAAGAATGAGGTAACTGAACGCCTAT
>OGHB01000846.1_pt1 | contig 14981 bp, 10 predicted proteins | sample 1571451 | NCBI WGS metagenome assembly OGHB01 (sample SAMEA2582071, study PRJEB24529) | metagenome | biome: Human gut stool | place: China | collected 2011
ATGCGAAGCCACGGCAAATTCCGTTACTGGGCACGTATGCGTGAACAGTAACGATAAATGCAGGAGAAAAGAAGGGAGGTCCGCCCTGTGAGCTATTTGGAAGATTTTGAGAAGACGCTGGCGGAGAAATGCCATCAGAACGAGCCGCCGTTCTGCCAGGCAGCCTGTCCGTTCCGGCTGGATATCAAGGGGCTGGAAGAAAAGTGGAAAAAGGGCCGTTTCAACGCGGCGTACCGGACCTATCAGAATACGGTGGGATTTCCGGATATTGTGTCGAAGCTGTGTAGCCATCCGTGCGAGAAGGCATGTCTGCGTGCGAAGCTGGACGGGGGAATCGCGATCGGGCTTTTAGAGCGGGCGACTGTCGAGTACGCGAAGCGGAAGGCACCGAATGCGTATAACCTGCCGTCGAAAGGAAAAAAGATCGCGATCGTCGGAGGCGGTCTTTCGGGGCTTGGCTGTGCACTGCGTCTCTGCAATAAAAAGTACGAGGTAACGGTTTATGAGCGGGAAATGGTTCTGGGCGGTCAGGCGAGAAACCAGATGGATCCGGCGGAATTTGATGCGGAGATCGAGGCACAGTTCCAGTTTGAGGAATTTTCACGCCATCTCGGTGAAACGGTAACGGATCTGGAGGCACTCCGGGCGGACTATGATGCTGTGTATGTGGCAACTGGGGCAGATGGCGCGGACTTTGGTCTGGAAATGGACCCGGACGGTGCATTTGCAACCCGGACACCGGGCGTTTTCATTGGAGGTTCCCTGACAGGCGGCGACAGCATGAAGGCGCTGGCAGATGGGCTGGCGGTTTCGCTTGCGATCGAACGGTATCTGAAAACGGGCGGCATGAATGAGCCATTTCGAAAGGAAGGGACACTTTTAAAGCTTCAAACGAATGGGATCGAGCGTGCCGATCGGGTGGTTCCGGCAAACGGGGAATCGTATACGGAGGAAGAGGCGATGCAGGAGATCACGCGCTGCCAGAAGTGTTCGTGTGATGCCTGTATGCGTGCCTGTGATCTGATGCGCCTGCATGAGAAAACACCGCGCCGTTTGTATGAAGAGGTTTACATAACAATCCATCCCGGTACGTTATCGCGCGATGGTACGTGGGCGACCAGACTGATCAGCACCTGCGACCACTGCGGGCTTTGCAAGGAAGTCTGTCCGCAGCATATCGATTTCAGCCAGTTTCTGCTTGACAGTATGCGGGCAATGCAAAAAAAAGGCGCGATGCCGTGGCCATTCCACGATTTCTGGCTGCGTGACATGGCGTATGCCTCCGGAAAAGCGGGGCTTACGCGGAAACCGGAGAATGTTAAAAAGAGTTCCTATGCATTCTTTCCGGGATGTCAGCTCGCCGGTTCGGATCCGCGCTATGTGACGCGGACGTATGAGTGGCTGCGTTCCAAAAAGCCGGATGCGGCGATCTGGATGACCTGCTGCGGTGCGCCTGCCGAGTGGGCAGGCGAAGTGGACATCCACGCGGCACATCTGGAGGAAATGCGGCGGCAGTGGAGAGAGCTTGGCGAACCGACAGTGGTTTTAGCATGCCCGAACTGCCGGAAGATGTTTGAAGAATATCTGCCGGAGCTTCCGGTTGTCTTTCTGGCGGAAGTGATGGAAGAGTGGGGCGTGGAGAAAGATGCTGCTTTGGAACCGGACAATGCTGAAAAGGGTGAAATGGAAGCAGGAAGTACCCAGCAAGCGCAGCCGTATGCCTTGTTTGATCCCTGCGCCAGCCGCTATTACCCGGAATTGCAGGAGAGTGTGCGCCATCTGGCGGATGCGGCGGGGATTACGTGGGAAAATCTGCCGTATGACGGGAAAAAGGCGCGCTGCTGCGGATACGGCGGGCATATCGGGATTGCTTCTCCGAGCCACACAAGCTATATGACAACTTCCCGTGCAAAAGAGGAGGAACTGCCGTATGTGACCTACTGCGTCAACTGCCGGGAGTCCTTTGCCGGACAGGGCAAGGAGGCAGTTCATATCCTCGATCTGCTGTTTGGGTTAAATGGCGCGGGACGCCCGGCGGCGACGGTGACGGAGCGCTGGCACAACCGCCTGGCGGCGAAACGGGAACTGCTTAAGACGCACTGGAATGAGACGATCGAAGAGGAAACACATATGAAATTAGAAGTTGAGAAGGAACTGGAACGCAAATTGTCAGCGGGTCAGATTTTGATCGAAGATATGGAGCAGGTCATTGAACACTGTGAGCGGGAAGACCGCGGTATTATCGACCCGGAGACGGGACATCGGATCGGGCATCTGAAGATCCAGCATATGACCTACTGGGCAGAGTACGAGGTGCTGCCGGACGGCGGTTATAAGCTCTGGAATGGCTACAGCCACCGCATGAATCTGGAAGGAGAGTGATGAGTATGCCGACGATCGATGGAGGCGGAAGAGATCAGCGGATCAAAGAGGCGTTGGAGAAAAAAGTCATCTGCCGCCGGTGTCAGGTGGAGATGGTACCGAAATCCACATTTTTTGACTATCTGGGGCACAATTTCCACACCGAGATCCTATGCTGCCCGAAGTGCGGCGAGGTATATCTGCCGGAAGCGCTGGTAAAAGGGCGTATGGCGGATGTGGAGAGAGAGCTGGAAGATAAGTAGATAGTAGATATAAGTATGATTCATGAGAGATGCTTTTGGATCTGAGAAGGATAGGTGAGACAGGCTGGCTGCGGGGATTTGCCATGTGTGAACATGAGAACACAGCCCATCTGCGGCTGGCTTTATCATGGGAGAACTGTAATGAATTGAGATAAGGGGATGAAGGACGATGGTAATGAACTTACAGGACAGAGCCCTCCTGCCAGAAGAAATGCGCCATACATACAGTGTCTGTCCGGTCTGTTTAAAACGCATTCCGGCAAAGCGGGAAGAGCGGGACGGGCAGATATATCTGGTAAAAACCTGCCCGGATCACGGGACATTTTCCTGTGTAATCTGGAGAAATAAGCGCAAGTTTGCCGACTGGCGCGGGGAACGTCCGGCGGTGGGAGAAAATGAAAATCTAAATTGCCCGGCGGGCTGCGGTCTGTGTGCGGAGCACAGGCGCGCCACCTGCTGTACCCTGCTGGAGATCACAGCGCGGTGCAATATGAACTGTACCTTCTGTTTTGCGGAGCCGGACGGGGCGCAGGATCCGTCCTTAGACACGGTAAAACGCTGGATCGACGATCTGACGGAGCCGGGAAAGACACTTTTGCAGCTTTCCGGCGGGGAACCGACAGTGCGGGACGATCTGCCGGAGATCGTGGCGTATGCGAAGCAGGTTGGCTGTAAATATGTGCAGTTAAATAGCAACGGTCTGCGCTTGGCGGAGGACGAGGCGTTTGTAAAGCGTCTGGCGGATGCGGGACTTTCGTTTGTATTTATGCAGTTTGACGGCGTGGACGATGCCGTATATGAAAAACTGCGCCGCCGCCCGATGCTGGAAGTGAAAAAACGGGCGATCGAGCAGTGCGGCCGGTATGGAATCGGCGTGACGCTTGTTCCGGTCATTGTTCCGGGCGTCAATACGGAGCAGATCGGGGACATCATCCGGTTTGCCATTCAGCGGTCGCCGTATGTGCGCGGCGTGCATTTCCAGCCGGTCAGCTATTTTGGACGTATCCCGGAGCTTCCGGCGGATGATGACCGCTATACGCTGGATGAGCTTCTGGAGGCGGTTGTCAGCCAGAGCGGCGGGCTTATCAAAGAGGAACAGATCGCGCCATCCTGCTGCGATCACCCGATGTGTGGGTTCCACGGGGATTTCATCGTGATGCCTGGGGATAAATTGATGCCGCTGACAAATTATAGTGGAAAAACCGAGACAGAACCGGAGGGCGAAGGCTGCTGCTGCGGTCTGGATCCGGCGGAGAAGAACCGTGAATTTGTCGGACGGCGCTGGGAACGGCGCGATCTGGAAGAGACGTGCTGTTGTGGAGAAAGTCAGCCGGAAAAAGAAAGCTGCTGCTGCGATGCCAATGCAGATGCGTATCTGTTGGAGAAAGCACAGCCCGAACCAGGAAACTGTTGTTGTGGCGGAACTCAGCCAGAACCAGAATCCTGCTGCTGTGGAGAAGAGTCGGTTGACATAACAAATATGGAGAACTTCTTAAAGCGTGCAAAAAGCCACGGCTTCACGATCACATCCATGGCGTTTCAGGATGCCGGAAATCTCGATATCGAGCGCCTGCGCCAGTGCAGCCTGCATGTGTATAAAGATGGGAAGAAGATTCCGTTCTGTGCATACTACTTGTCTCCGATGGAAAGAGGCAGATAATAGAAGCGCAGAAAGGAGAGGTGCAAAAAATGGATACAAATGAGTGCAGTCTCTGCCGACCGGGCGGATTTGCGCTGACGAGGCAGATGTTCCAGTTTGCGGGAATTGAGATGCCGGAGGCGGGAGCGGCAGAGACGGAGTCTACAGACCCTGCAGTGTCGCTTCGCGTCATCGACATCGGCTGCGGAACCGGCGGCACGATGCGATGGCTTTCTGAGCATTTCCCGGGCTGGCAGATTTCCGGATTGGATAAGAATCCGGATGTGCATGAACCTGGCTGGATAGAGACTGGATGTGCGGAGAAACTGCCATATCCAGATCAGACGGCGGATATCATTCTGATGGAATGCAGTTGTTCCAAGGCTGCGGAACCGGCGGCGGCGCTCCGGGAGGCGTACCGGGTGTTAAAACCGGAAGGATGGCTTTTGATGAGCGATATGTATGCCCGGAAGAAAGAGCTTTTCTTAGACGGGATGCTGGGACGGCTGGAGTCTGCTAAAACAATCCGTGACCGGCTGGCGGAGGCGGGATTTGTGCTTGCAAAGATGCAGGACGTGTCGGGAACATTGGCGGAGTGGATCGGGCAGCAGATCTTCGATGGGAATCTGGAATCCGTCTGCGCAGCGCTGGGGGCGGACCGGAAGATTTTAAAAGAAGCGGCCTGCGGTTATTTTATTGCGGCGGCGCAGCCGTCCGGGTTATGGCGGACACTTTCGTATGTAAAGGAGAAAAGTCCATTTTATCAGAAGAAATTTACATCCGTCTGGGGACAGCTTGGGGAAATGGCAGGTTCCGATGTACGGCTCGCACCGGATTCGTTTTCATGGGCGGATTTCCGGACACTTCCCCTCACAACCCCGGAGGAACTGAAAGCGGAGCCGGAAACATTTTTATGTGTTCCAGCCAAGGAGATCGCGCGGATCATCACGCTGAAAACCTCCGGCAGTACAGGGGCACCGAAGCGCCTGTTTTTTACCGAAGACGATCTGATGCAGACGGCGGATTTCTTTGAAACAGGGATGCAGTACATGGTAAAGCCGGGCGATCGGGTCACGGTTTATATGGAAGGACCGGGATTTTTTTCGATCGGAGGACTTTTAAAAGAAGGATTGGGGCGCATTCAGGTGGAGACGAAGGTTCATGGACTGATTCGCGATATGGAAGCAGCAGCGCGGGACGGCGAGGGGGCAGACTGCCTGATCGGTGTCCCAAGCCAGATGTATGCGCTGGCAGCCCATGCGCCGGGACTTGGCCCGAAAACAGTGCTTTTAAGTGCTGATTATGTGCCGGTCAGCGTGCAGCGTTTTTTGGAAAAAACATGGAACTGCCGGGTCTTTACACACTGGGGGATGACGGAAACTGGTTACGGCGGCGGCGTACAGTGTGGGGCGCGCGCGGGTTACCATCTGCGGGACCGGGACCTTTTGATTGAGATTCTGGATCCGGAGACGGGACAGCCGGTTCCGGAAGGGCAATACGGCGAGCTGGTTCTGACAACGCTTCGGCGGCGGGGAATGCCGCTTGTGCGCTATCGGACCGGCGATCTGGGGCGGATGATTGCAGAACCGTGCGCCTGCGGATGTTTAAAGCCTAGACTTGATAAGGTTGAGGGACGGCTGGATGACAGCATCCGGCTGTCCGGCGGCAAGGTGCTTTCCATGCACCTATTAGATGAGCTTTTATTTGCCCTGGATGAGGTGGAAGATTTTCAGGCATCTTACAATGCGGCGCAGAAGCATCTGACGGTGGCTGTTATGAAGAAAGCGGGTTATGCAGATGAGGTAGGAAGCAGAGTGAAAAATGTCAAAGCAGCATTAACGGAATACTTTGGGAACTGCCTGACCGTCTCAGTGATAGAAAAAGAAATTTCCCCCTATATCGGTTCGGGAAAAAGGCGGCTGATCATCGAGGAAAAATGAAAAATGAGTGGTAAAATTCAATATCATGAAAAACTTGACGATAAGTTTTAATTGCAGTATCATAAAATTAAAAATAATCGAGAAATTTTGAAAAAAATTAGTAAAATTTGACAAGAACAAGGAGAAGAAAATGAACATAGCGATTGCATCAGAGACAGAGGAGATCGACGGACTGGTACCGGCGACTTTTAAGGAGAGTCCGTTTTTGATGATTATTGACGCGGACAAGAACCAGATTTTCCATGTCTATGGAAAACAGGATCCGGACAATCTGGTATTTGCGAAGAAGGTGGTAGAACATGACTGTGAGGCAGTCATCTGCGGACCGATCGAGAAAGAGCCGTTTGAGATACTGGTAAAGGCGGGCGTGACCCGTTATCTGGGAAGCGGGCATACGGTTCAGAAGGCATATAGCTATATGAACCGTTATAAACTGGAGCTGATCCGCGACTACATCGGCGGACCGGGACCATTTGGACACAGCCATGATTTCAGCTGCGAGTGTGGGGAAGAAGAGGAGCACGAGCACTAGGAAAGGACAGAATGCGGACGATTTATTTGATCAGGCATGGAAAGCCGGAATTTCCAGATGAACAGAAATACTGCATCGGACGGACGGATCTGCCGCTTTCAGAAGAAGGGCGGACACAGATTCGGGCGCTGGGGGAGACATTTGCGGGACGCAGAATTGAAAAAATTTATACCAGCCCGTTAAAGCGCTGCCGGGAGTCAGCTGCGATCCTGCAGGAAGTGATTGACAGAAGTATTCCGATCGAGGTCATGGATGGACTGGCGGAGATCGACATGGGGGAATGGGATGGTCACTCCTTCGATGAAATCCGGGAACAGTTTCCGGCGGAGTATGCGGCACGTGGGGCAGATATGTACGATTTCCGACCGCCGCAGGGAGAGAGCTTTGCGGACTGTGCAAGGCGCGCCAGGACAACCTGGAATGAACTCCGGATGAAGAGCCGGGGTGATATTCTGGTGATCGGGCACGCGGGCTGGTTCCGGACATTGATCTGCGGCTGGGAGAAGCGGAAAAAGGCAGAACTTCTGCAGATTCCCTTTGGCTACGGACAGGTGTATGAAAGAAAGGATTTTGTATTTGATGCTCTGATCTCGGCGGCGGGGCGATCCTCACGGATGGGGGATTTCAAACCGCTCATGAAGCTTGGCGCTCAGACGGTCCTGGAACGTGAGATACAGACGCTGCGGGCGTGCGGTGTACATGAAATCACGATCATTACCGGACGCCGGGCGGAAGATATACGCGCGGCGGCTGCGGGAACGGGAATCCATTTCATCCACAATCCGGCGTATGCGGAGACGAAAATGTTTGATTCCGTCTGCCTGGGGCTTTCCTATTATGAGGAAAAGCGGAAAACGGCAGGAAAAGAGACGCTGGATGGCATTTTCTTTTTCCCGGTGGATGTGCCGCTGTTTACACCATTTACGCTGGAATATGAAAAATACCGGTTCGCGGAGGGCGATGGGGATGTCTATCTCCCGGAATATGAGAAAACACCGGGACATCCGCTTCTGATCCGTGCAGATGTGATCACAAAACTGCTGCAGCATGACGGGACGATGGGACTTAAAGGCGCCTGTGAACAGCCGGAAATCCGCCGGATTTCCCTGGATGTGCCGGATCCGGGCTGCGCGTTTGATGCGGATACGCAGGAAGAGTTTCAGAAATTGCGTGACTGGGAGAAAAAACGACCTGTCCCGGACAAAGAGGAGTGTGAGCGTCTGCTTGCATGGTTCCACACGCCGGAGGCGACGGTGCGCCATAGCCGGGTGGTTGCGGAGCTGGCCGTGGAATTGGCAGATAGAGTTCTAAAGCATAGGGCGGAAACGTGTGTGGAGATGACATACAAAAGCCCCCCAATCGATAAATATAAAATCTACGCGGCGGCTCTTCTTCACGACATCGCTAAAGCATACCCCGAACATCCGGAGACAGGGGCGGGATGGCTGCGGCTTCTGGGACATACCGGGATCGCGGATATCGTTGCGGATCATATGGATCTGCCGGAGGAAAAGCTGGGATATATGAATGAAAGCCTGATCGTGTATCTGGCGGACAAGCAGGTACAGGGAGAACGGCGTGTAACGATCGAAGAACGGTTTGCGGCAAAACGGGAGAAATTTAAGGATAACCCGGAGGCGCTGGCGGGCGTGGAACGGCGGTATCAGCTGGCGAAGCGTGCGGAGGCATTACTATAAAAATGAAAGAGGAAAATCATATGAAATTAATGAAAACAACCGAGGCAGTCGGACAGGTACTCTGCCATGACATGACGCAGATTATTCCGGACGTGACGAAGGACGCCGTATTCCGCAAGGGACATATCGTGCGTGAGGAGGACATCCCGGTACTGCTTTCGATTGGAAAAGATCATATTTATGTCTGGGAAAAGGACGATACAAAATATCATGAGGACGAGGCGGCGGACATTCTGCGCGGCATCTGCCAGAATGAGTATATGCGTGCAACCGATCCGAAGGAAGGCAAGATTGAGCTGATTGCGGAGGCGGACGGTCTGTTTCAGGTCGATGAAGAACGCCTCTTAAAGGTCAACAGCCTGCCGGAGATGATGATCGCGACCCGTCGGACGAATTTCCCGGTAAAAAAGGGTGATAAGTTAGCCGGAACCCGTGTGATCCCGCTGGTAATTGAAAAAGAAAAAATGGAGGAGGCGAAGAAGGCAGCGGGTTCAGAGCCGCTGTTAAAGCTGATTCCGTATAAAAATAAGAAAGCGGGCATTGTGACGACCGGAAATGAAGTATTTTATGGACGGATTGAGGATAAATTTGGCCCGGTCATCCGGGAAAAGCTTCAGGAATTTGGTGTGGAAGTTCTGGGACAGAAGATTATAGGGGACAATCCGGATAAAATCACGGAGGCAATCCGGGAATGGCTGGATCAGGGTGCCGATTTTGTTGTCTGTACCGGCGGCATGAGCGTCGATCCGGATGATACGACACCGAGCGCGATCAAGCAGACCGGAGCGGAGGTTGTCTCCTACGGCGCGCCGGTACTTCCGGGTGCGATGTTCTTGCTGGCATATATGAAGGACGGAAGACCGATCATGGGACTTCCGGGCTGCGTGATGTATGCGAAGAGGACCATCTTTGATCTGGTGCTGCCGCGTGTGATGGCAGATGTGCCGGTGACAAAAGCAGATCTGGCGAAGATGGGCGCAGGTGGTCTGTGCTTAAATTGTCCAACTTGTATTTTCCCGAACTGCGGTTTTGGTAAATAATAGAGCCAGAGAGAGGCGATGAAGCAGCAACCGCGATGGCACAACTGCGAAATGAGAAATGGATGGCTCATGCAGTATAAAAGAGAGGAAGTGCGTGATATGAATCTGTATGGGGAGATTCTGAAAAAACTGGAAGGGACGCCGTGTCTGGCGCTCGAGAGAAGCTTTGTGGGAGAAGAGGGAAATCTCGCAGATATGCGCTGTGAGCTGAAGGAAGGCGCAAAGGCGTCGGAGATTGGAAAAGAAGCCCTGACGCAGGGGCAGCCGGTCTGTGGGCGCGCCGGAAGCAGTTGGAATGTGGCGGAACCATTTTTTCCGAAAGAGCGCCTGATTATTCTCGGAGGCGGCCATGTGGCTCTTCCGGTGGCAGAATTTGGCGCGCGCGTCGGATTCCTGGTAACTGTGGTGGACGACCGCCTTTCCTTCGCGAATCCGGGACGTTTCCCGATGGCAGAGAAGGTGATCTGTGATGACTTTGGGCATGCGATCAAAGAACTCAAGATTCAGGAGAGCGACTATATCTGTATCGTTACGCGCGGACACCGCCATGATGCGGACTGCCTGCGGATGATTGGAAAAGGAAAAGAACCGGCGTATCTCGGCATGATTGGTTCGAGACGCCGCGTCGGCATTGTGAAACAGGAGCTTCTGGAAGAAGGCTATGCTCCGGAGCGGATGAGCCGTTTAAAGAGTCCGATTGGTTTAAAGATCGGCGGTGTGACACCGGAGGAGATCGCGATCTCGATTCTGGCGGAGATCATACAGGTAAAGCGCATGGATCGGGAAGACAAACGTGTGAAAAACCGTTCCGATCTGGATTTTGACGTGCTGAAACGCCTGGCAGAGGAGCCGGATGAGTCGAAAGCAGTGGTCACGGTGATTGAATCAAAGGGATCCTCCCCGCGCGGGGCAGGCGCGAAGATGATTGTCTACCGGGACGGACGGATTCTCGGCAGCATCGGCGGCGGCTGCAGCGAGGCGGCCGTGCTGGGCGAGGCACGTTCTCTGATCGGAAGCGGCAGGTACAAAGTAGTTCATGTAGATCTGACCGGCGAGGCGGCGGAAGATGAAGGAATGGTCTGCGGCGGCATTATGGATGTGCTGGTGGAAGACTCTGCCACGGATCGGGAACCGTGTGACCGGTAAGGAAACCGAAGCACCGGTGTATTTGGATACAAAATTTCAAATAAATGAAAAATAAAAAGATAAAAATAAAATATATGAAAAATCATCATAATAATTTCACGAAAATAGACGGAAGGGTTTGGAAAGAACAACTGGAAAATTCATAAGAATAAAGGGAAAATGCAGAAAAAAGCCACGTTATTTTTTTGTGCACATAATGACCATGTGCATTCAATAAGAATCATTGTAAAGATTGACAAAAAAAGTGCCACGTGCTACTATTTGATTAGCAAATATCATTATAATTTTCCGAAAATAACGGAAGGGTAAAAACCACATTGCTATGGCGTGAGGAATCGAAACGAGGAGGATGCCGGAAACGTGTGCGTGAAATGAGGGAGAAACCAAGATATGAGAAAAACGTGGGCACTTGTAATGGCAGCAGCGATGGCGGCAGCATCCCTGACCGCATGTTCATCCAGCAAACCGGCTGAGACAGTAGCACCGGAAACGGAGGCAGAGGCAGCTGAGACAGAGGAGACCGAAGCAGAAGCAGAGGCAACCGGCGACCAGCAGGAGATTCTGGTAGCGGCAGCAGCCAGCCTTCAGTACGTTATGGAAGACAAGATTCAGCCGGCATTTGAGAAAGAGAATCCGGACATCAAGCTGAGCTTTACCTTTGACAGTTCAGGAAAGCTGCAGACCCAGATCGAAGAGGGCGCAGATGCAGACGTATTCTTCTCCGCAGCGATGAAGCAGATGAACGCGCTGGAGGACGAGGGACTGGTTGATGCAGATTCTGTCGTAGAGCTTCTGGAAAATAAGATCGCCCTGATCGTTCCAAAGGATTCCACACTGGGAATTACCGGCTTTGAGGATATCACAAAGGCAGAGAAGATTGCACTCGGCGATCCGGAGAGTGTTCCGGTTGGACAGTACGCCAAGGAAGCCTTTGAGAATCTGGGTATGTGGGATGATGTAGAGGCTAAGACAAGCTTTGGTACCAACGTAACCGAGGTTTTAAGCTGGGTAGCAGCCGGAAGCGCAGATGCAGGTATCGTATACCTGACCGATGCAACCACCAGCGATCAGTTTGACCAGGTAAAGGTTATCGGATATGCACCGGAAGGAAGCGTATCGAAGGTTATCTATCCGGTTGGTGTTGTAAGCGCAAGCACAAAGAAAGATGCAGCACAGAAGTTTGTAGATTATCTGGGAACCGATGATGCGCTCTCCTTCTTTGCGGAGTATGGCTTCACAGCAAATAAATAAGCTGGGAGTGATGACTGTCTGGGATATGCAGCTGACTGGGTGAATAGAAAGCAGGACAGCGAAGGACAGACAGTGAACCATGTATGGAATAAAATCCGCCGCAGAATACAGGGTCCGTTGAAAACCAGGTGTTCTGCGGCAGTTTTTATCCCAGTCGAGAAGACTCCGAGAGTACATTTCATAGGAAAGGGGGAAGAAAGATGGACTGGTCTCCGATATGGATATCGATGAAAACAGCAACGCTGTCGATCATTATTACGTTTTTTCTGGGAGTCTGGATGGCGCGGCTGGTAGTATCGGCACGCTCTGAGAAAGTGAAAATGGTGCTGGACGGCATCCTGACGCTTCCGATGGTCCTGCCGCCGACGGTAGCAGGCTTCTTCCTGCTGATGATTTTCGGTGTAAAACGACCGCTCGGACAGCTGTTTCTGGAATTGTTTGGCGTCAAGATTGTATTTTCATGGGCGGCAACGGTGATCGCGGCGGTGGCGATCTCATTTCCGCTTATGTACCGGGCAGCGCGCGGCGCGTTTGAACAGGTCGATGTGACGATTATCTATGCGGCTCGGACGCTGGGATTTTCCGAAAGCCGCATTTTCTGGAAGGTGATTCTGCCGTCGGCGATGCCGGGCGTCCTCAGCGGCGCGATCCTTGCCTTTGCGAGAGGACTGGGCGAGTTCGGTGCGACCGCGATGCTGGCGGGCAATATCGCCGGAAAGACGCAGACACTGCCGCTTGCCATCTATTCACAGGTGGCGGCTGGAAAAATGTCGATGGCATACCAGTATGTGTGGATCATCGTGGTGATTTCCTTCCTGGTCGTCGTGCTGATGAATGTGCTGTCGCGGCGGGATATGCGCGGACGCAGCAATCATAAAAAGAAAGATAACAGTGTGGAAGCGGGCGGTCAGGATGCAAAGGTTTCGGTGGAACTGTTTGCGGACGGGGAAGCGGATGCACAGAAGGGAGGCGCGCGATGAGCCTGCAGGCGGCAATCAAAAAGAGATTTTCCGGCTTTTCGCTGGACGTATCGCTTAATACCGATGGCGGCGTCATGGGCATTCTCGGCGCTTCCGGAAGTGGCAAGAGCATGACGCTCAAGTGTATCGCCGGAATTGAGACGCCGGACGAAGGGCGGATCGTGTTAAACGGCAGGGTGCTCTTTGATTCGGAAAAGCACATCAACCTGCCGCCGCAGAAGCGGAAAGTCGGTTATTTATTCCAAAATTATGCATTGTTTCCGAATATGACCGTAGAAACCAACATTGCAGCGGGGCTTTCGGGCAGCAAGGAGGAAAAACAGGAGGCGGCTGCCCGCATGATCCGTCTCTTTAAATTAGAAGGGCTTGAAAAAAGGTATCCGTCCCAGCTTTCCGGCGGACAGCAGCAGCGTGTGGCGCTGGCGCGCATTCTCGTCTATGAGCCGGATGTGATCATGCTGGATGAACCATTTTCGGCACTTGATTATTATCTGAAGGAACAACTGCAGTTCCAGGTGCGCGAGGTACTCCGCGGGTACACGGGCGATGTGCTGATGGTCAGCCACAGCCGGGACGAGGTCTATCGGTTCTGCGAGAAGAGCATCATCTTAAACCGCGGACAGGTGGCGATGAAGGGAGAGACGCGGGCGATTTTCCAGAAACCGGAAAATGTCACTGCGGCACGCCTGACAGGCTGTAAAAACTTCAGCCGGATCCGGCGGATCGGCGAATATGAGGTGGAGGCGCTCGACTGGGGACTCACGTTTCAGACCGAAGAAGCGGTTGCCGCGGAGCATGCCTATATCGGCATCCGGGCGCACCAGTTTTACCCAGCGCGCGGCAGTGCGAATGAATTTACGTGCGAGTGGGGGGATACACTCTGCCAGCCATTTGAGTGGGATGTTTTGCTGCGTCCGGTGGAAAATGCAGGGGCAGCGGGTGACAAAGAAAATGCACTGGAACGCGAGGTGATCTGGTGGAAGGTAGACTATAAGCAGAGTGATTCACTAAACCAGTATCAGCGCGGAGACCGCGTCCGGCTGGGAATTGCACCGGGAGATATCATGCTTTTAAAAGAAGGTTAGAATGATAGAAAAGGGGATATGTATGGCAGATGGGAAAACAGGTGCGATCATCCTGGCGGCAGGGCGGTCGGCGCACATGGAAGAATTAAAGCCGATGCTCCGGATGGGGCAGACCACGATGATACAGAGGGAGATCGACACGATCCGGCAGGCGGGGATCTCGCCGATCGTCGTCGTGACCGGGTATCAGGCAGATGTGCTGGAACGTCATATTTCACACCGCGGTGCGGTCTGTATCCGAAACAAGCGGTATGAGACATCGCAGATGTACGGCTCAATCTGCATGGGACTGCGCCATATCCAGAAAAAAGCCGATCGGGTGCTGTTGTTCCCTGCCGACGTGCCGATGATCACGGCGGACACAATCGAGAAGATGGCGCAGGCGCCCGGAAGCATGGCAGTACCGGTCTGTCAGGGGAAAAAAGGACACCCGGTCATGCTGTCCAAGGAAGTGTTTGGACATATCTTAACGTATCGGGGCGGAAAAGGACTCCGCGGCGCAATGGATGCGTGGGGCGAAGGTGTCCGGGAGATCGAGGTTGAAGATCCGGGTGTTTTACTGGACACCAACACGAAAATGGACTATGAATCGCTGCTTGCCTACGAAAAAGACAGGCAGAAGCGCGGGGAGCTGGCATTTCGGGCGTCGATTTCGCTGAGCCGCGAGGAAGAATGCTTCAGCGCGCTGACGGCGGATTTTCTGGAGGCAGTTGCTGAGAGCGGTTCAATGCTCGGTGCCTGTCAGATCCGGGATATTTCCTACAGCAAGGGCTGGAAAATGCTCAAGATCGCAGAGGCGCAGCTGGGAATCCAGTTTTTAGAGCGCCAGACGGGCGGAAGCAAGGGCGGATTTTCTGTGCTGACGCCGGAGGGAAAGGTGTTTTTAGAAAAATTCCGCCGGATGGAAGCAGCAGTGCAGGCGGCAGCAGAAGCAGCGTTTGAGAAAATCTTTCTGGAGCCGGAAGAAGAGGAAAAGGAGGATACAGATGGAAGAGAAATTAACGCATTTTGATGAAAAGGGAAATGCGATCATGGTAGATGTAACGG
>OGHB01000850.1_pt1 | contig 14935 bp, 17 predicted proteins | sample 1571451 | NCBI WGS metagenome assembly OGHB01 (sample SAMEA2582071, study PRJEB24529) | metagenome | biome: Human gut stool | place: China | collected 2011
GGAAATCGTAAAAGCACAGAAGAATGTGGAACTGTTCTTTGCGGAGGAAAAGGACTCCAAGCAAGTCGAGCAGATCCGATAAAACAGTCCCTGAGAACTTTGCCGCTTATCCGGCAGGGTTCTCAGGGTCTTTTTTGCTTATTGCTCAGTCTGTACTTGGAACGGCTTTTCCGGCAGTTTCAATTTGTTTGGCAACCATATTTTCCAATTCCCCCGTAATCGTTGCACAATTTGCAACACGATAATTCCAGAAGTAAGAAACGCCTTCACACTCCTCAACGGACAAATCGCTGTTGACCAAAAGCAGTCGGTCGGAGGTTACTTTCAGCTTTTCGCACAGAGCAGCATATTTTCCATAATCAATGCTTCGGCTGGACGATTTGGCTTCCACCCAGAAGAATTTTCCGTTGATGGAAAACGCAACATCCAGTTCATGCGTGCTCCCTGCGGATGCCGCTTCTGAAAGAATCACATTGGAGCAAAGCGAAACTTCTGCGCCCTGCTCCTCCTGATAGCGATTCAAAATCTGCTGAACCTGATGCTCCACAAAAAGTTCCAGCCACTTCCCGCTCAGGAAATGCCGGACAGTCTCATTTTGCGCAAGCTCATAGACGATATTCTGCGGATAGATCACAATGGATGCAAAAAGTCCCATTTTATCCCACGTCTGAGCGATTTCCGAAAGTGTGGCAAACGAATTCTTGGAAGTACCCTTTGGGATACGAAACGAAAAAGAGCCGTCACTCTGCATATGTGTCCGAATAAACTGCAAGAAATCCACCACTACCGGGTCGCAAAGAGCTTCGCCTGTTTTCCATGCCATCCGCTGAATGGCAATCGGCGGAAGTTTTTTCGGTACGACCTGCTGAACGATTCTATACCCACAGCGTTCCAGATGCTCCAATGCGGTCAAAGGCTTCGGAGGGATTTTTTCTTTAACTTCGGACTTTTCTGCACCGGATGTATTCTCAGTCAGATAGTTAAACTTCCATCCGTATTCCCAAGCAGGCGAACGGGTCAACACACCAACTGCATGAAATCCGCTGTCCGGTTCCTCCATCGGAAATGTGATTTTGTTCTTTTGGATATTGATTTGGAGCGTTTTATTTTTCAGCGCTATCTGATAAGCGTCAAGAAGGAATTCCTTTCCCTTATATGTCAGCTCACTGGAACTATTTGCAGAAAGGCCAGCATTTTTTGCCAAAGAGAGAAGCAGACAGGTCGCTTTGGGCAGCTCAAGGATATGCTCCATCTGCGCAGCGTCCGGAATCACTTCCGCATTTGCGTTATCGGGCTGCGGCAATTCGTCTGCCGGAGTCTCCTTTGCTGGTGCAGAAACTTCGGGTGTCATTTTTGAAGCAGCCTCAGATTTTCCAGACTTGGGCAAAGGTTTCGGCTCCGTATAGACCTCAGCAATAAATAATTCATAGGAATCGATGCACGAAAGTTTTCCTGCCGCTGCAAGTCCCACATAAATCGCAGCCGCCCGTGAGGAATCGCCATAATACTTTTTAGAATCCGCTGCGGCAGCAATATCAGAAAAAGCATTATATCTGCTCAGCGGCTCCGCCTTTTCCGGGAACTGCTTCAACGCACGGCAGTAGAGCCACTCAAAGAACGAATCCATGTACGGCTCTGTCGGATACTCGTTTCCTTCCAGAGAGTAACGTAGCAGCTCTCCACTGGTTCGCAGCCGAGTGTCCTTATGGACTTTGGGTGGCTCACAGGTCAGAAGGTCAGCGAATGGCCCACCATGTTCAAACACTTTGGTGGCTTCAAAAACCGTGCTGATGGGTACATCCTGCGCAACAGAATCCAGATGCAGCAAAAGCCGCAGAGAAGAAACAGCTTCACCCTCCGGCTGAACGGATGCAGAGCTGACTTCCAGAATCGAAACATCAGGGTCTGTTGTATGGACGGCATCATGGACGGCACGGATATTCTGCCGCTTGCTGCCTTTTATCCATGTGAATGTCACCGGCTGTTCTCTGCAATAGGGATAGCCGGATATGGGAAAACAAATGGTTCGTGTTGCCATGAACACCTCCAACTTTTTAGGACAAACAAGTTTATGTAAATCAAGTATAGCACAATCCCGGATGTGCTGCATAGCACTATTTTCTGCTTCCGGGAATCCATCTGTGCAAAAAGTGCCGATACCACAGGCATCGGCACTCAGATTAAAAAGCATTTTTCAAAAATGTGCAGCCTGCATCCACCGGATGCAGAACACAAGGGGGTTGGACGCAGCCCAACAAGCATTTTGAATTTGGATTTTGAAAAATCCGATTCAAAAATCGCAAGTTGGTACCAAGTTGCACTGCTTGCGACGTAGATGTTTCCGTCAACTGCTGCGTCAGAAATTTTAAATCACTTCAGCTTTGCGAGGATATCGTCTGCGCTCACGCCGCTGGCCAGCAGCTTTTTCAGAACATCCTCTGCTTCGGCTTTCTTTGCGGATTCCGCTGCTTTGGCTTCAGCCTTGACCTTTTTAGCCTCGATTCTGGCGATTTCCTTGTCGATAGATTTCAGCTCTGCCTTCTTGGTTTTCAGGTCGGCTTTCAGCGCATCGATATTCGCAGTGATGGATGCGATTTCAGCGGCAGCGGCTTCCTTTGCAGACTGCTTTTCAGCGAGCTGTGCAGCAAAGTCAACGGTTGCTTTTACGGTCTTGGTCTTGTTCTTGCTTCCTTTGGGACGGGGCATAAGAGACACCTCCAATGTTTTTTGATGGCTTTAGTATAACACTCGTTTTTTATGTTCGCAAGAGGTGCAGTTTGTAGAATAAAAATATATCTATGAGTGAAGCAATAAATCGATTTTGGATTATGCACCGGCGTGGGTTGCCAACTTGTTGGGACATATCCCCCGTTGGTCGCAGAGCTGTTCAAAGCGTTTGGCAACGGCATCTTTTACAGTCATGGATAAAGTTCACCTCAATATGAGGTGCTGAAGTTCGTGCAGTATTGTGTACGCAAAAGTATCTCATGATGCAAAGAATATATTTAACGAAAAAGTATCCTCCACATGAAAAATGGAGGATACCGATCTTTCGACATCGTTGTTTGAATTCTTCTCTTATTTTATCATGGTTATATCTGGGAATCAATAGAAATCCTTACAAATGCATCCCACCTGACCTTAGAAAAAACCTCGCAGAAGCTAAAAGTTTTTTGCACATTGCCCAGTTCTGCATGAAAAATCCAGCAAAAAACGAAGGTGGACAGAATAAGTGGTCAGGTGGGTGTCCAAGCCGCAGGAGGAAACAGAAATGGCACGACGGGGAGAAAACATTCACAAACGCAAGGATGGCCGGTGGGAAGGCCGCTACATCAAAGCGCGTACACCGGAGGGAAAAATCCAGTGGGGCTACGTCTATGGCACGGTCTATGCTGAGGTCAAACGTGTGCTGGTCCAAAAGAAAGCTGAGGCGGGGTTCTACAACCTGAAAAGAACCGACCTGACCTTTGAAGCATTGGCTGAGGTATGGCTGCACTCCCAGCGGAATGCCGTAAAAGAATCCACCTATGCACATTATTCGTACACGCTGCACAAATATCTTCTTCCGGTTTTGAGTAAAGTGCCAGTTGCATCTCTTGAGGAAAGTTTTCTGGAACAGGCTATGCAGCAGATCATTGCGCCGATAGATGCCGCACACAAGCCGCTGGGGAACTCCTCTGCCCGGGAATGCCTCTCGATGCTGCGGCGCATCTGCAAATATGCCGCGCACTTGCGCCTGATCCGTCCGATGGAGCTGGAAGTAACGCTGCCAAAAGCTATCGACCAAATTTCTGCGCCCCTCTCTCCGGCAGAGCAACAGCGGCTCTTCCAGTATGTGCAGGAGAACCCCACGCCCCGCAAAATCGGCTTATTACTAGGGCTTGAATTAGGTCTGCGTATTGGCGAGATCTGCGGCTTACAATGGGGCGATTTCGACCTGAAACTCGGAACGCTGAAAATTAACCGGACGGTCTGCCGAATTTCCTGCGGAAATGGACATACAAAGGTAGTCATCCAAACGCCTAAAACCCGCACCTCCCGCCGGGAAATTCCAATCCCGAAATGTTTATTGGTGATGCTGAAAAAACTGCATGGAAACGCCAGTAATGCTACATGGTTTCTATCTGGTAATGAATCCAAATCCACAGAACCCCGTTGCTACCGGAAAAGTATCAAGGCGTATCTGAAACAGGCAACCGTCCGGCAAGTACGTCCGCACGCGCTGCGCCATACCTTTGCTACCACCTGTCTGCAGGCGGGGTGCGATGTAAAGACCCTCAGCGAATTGTTAGGACACGCCAATGCCAACATCACCTTGCAGCGTTATGTGCACTCTGATCTGACCCGAAAGCGCCTGGAGATGAACCGGATATTCTCCCATCAGGTGTCTATAAGGGGCAGAAAATCGATGAATCTGATGGAATAACGCCGATTTTTGGTCATGACCTTCCATTTTCTATATGGAGGATACTTTTTTGTTTTTTAGGTGTCATTTTCTGTACGCAAAAAAGCCCCTACCGATCACATTTCTGTGAAAGGCAGAGACCTTCTGCTGCTAGATTTTAATCAGGGCTGGGGAGATGGAACAACTATCTTATTCTACCGGGTCATTGTCCCCTTCCAGATTTTCAACTACCCCCGGGGTGTCTGACATGGCGTTTTCCTGCTGCATTCTGGCACATACAGCTTCGTAGATATAGGCGTTTACGCTTTGCCCCGCCTGTTTCGCTGCCTGCTGGATAGTTGCTTTTTCTCCTTTGGGCACCGATAGCTCCAAACGGTCATAATTATTTTTCACATATTTGTGAACTGCACGCTGTTGTGCTGCACTCGTCTTTGTCATTGATTTTTTCCTCCCGTACATTATAGTGCTTATTATAGCATCCGTCACCTATTCTCGTGAATATACATTTTACACAAATTATTTCCCAAACCATTGTACAACATTCCATCTTGATATATTCCCGTGAATAGCTTACGCTCATGCCATCGGGAACACCGGTTCTCACATCCGACCATTCACCCAACAATTTGAAGAGAGGTACACACATGAGTATCAACGTTTTACTGACCCTTGTCGAGCAGTACAAGGAGGCCGCCCAACTGATCGAGGCCGCACAGGCTGAGCAGGAGCAGCTGAAGATCCAGATCCGCGAGGCACTGGCTGAGCGCTCCACCAACTATCTGGAAGTAGGCTGCCACAAAGTCCGCCTGTCCGATTTCTCCAGCACCCGACTCGACAGCAAAGCCATCAAAGCCGTAGCCCCTGACCTGTACGATCAGTACAGCCAAACGGTCACCGGCACCCGCTTGAGCATCACCTGACATCACCCGAAAAAAGCCCCATACAGCGCCTACCGTCCAAAGTTTGCGCTGTACAGAGCCCAACACACCCGCCGGGGCGGGCTACACCAATATTATACCTGTCCCGGCCTTTTTTATCAAGAGAAAGGTTTGAAAAATCATGAAACAGACTGTCAAAACCTCCCGCGCTGCTGGTCAGCTGGAAAAGATGTTCCGCGAGCTCAACAAGCACTACTTTGCAGGCAAGCTGCCCGAGCCCATCATCAGCCTGAAAAAGACCCCGTCCGCATACGGTCATATCACCTGCTCAAAGGTCTGGCAGGCAGGCGGCGAGAACAAGTATGAGATCAATATTTCGTCGGCTACCCTTGACCGCCCCATTGAAGAGACCGCTTCCACCCTGCTGCATGAGATGGTGCATGAGTACTGCATGGAGACTGGCATCAAGGACACCAGCAACAACGGGGTCTATCACAACCGGCGCTTTAAGGAGCAGGCCGAGGCACACGGCTTGACCGTCGACCACCACGAAAAGTATGGCTGGACCATCACGAGCCCGTCCGAGGAGCTGTTGGACTTCATCATCTTCCAAGGCTGGCAGGACATCCAGATGGGTGAGCGGCTGGCATGGTCGGATATGGCAGGCACCGGAGCAGGCAGTACAGCACCGGGAAGCAGTCAGACCGGAGCTCCCAAGCCTCCCAAAGCAAAGAGCAGCACCCGGCGGTGGGTATGCCCCAAGTGCGGCACCATCATCCGGAGCACCAAGGAAGTGCGGGTCATCTGTGCAGACTGTATAGAGCTGTTCGTGAAGGCTGACTAATCATAACAGGACAGAGAGCGAGGACACGAGTGAGAGTAGTGCTATATATAAAATTACAGGAGGCTCCTCATGGATACTTATAAAATCGCTATTGACACCTTTCTTGCCGAGACGTCCGAGTGCAAAGCCAGTGGGTGCGCCGTCTTTACCGGGGCAGACATCGCATTCCAAGACATCCAGCTGCACACGCACCGGAACAAGTCAGAGCTGCATTTCATGGCCGAACACACCATGCTTTCCATCCCCCTTGCCAGCATCCTGAGCATCGAAAAGCTGGTATTGCGGGATATCCAGACCACCGAGTATGAGATCATCACCAAAGAGAGCGGCACCATTACCCTTGACGTTGTTTAAAAATGCACCCGTAAAGACAGAGATTCGCCGGGCTGTGAGAGGACGCCCATTATTTAAAGGAGAGCAGCCATGACCATTATATCAGAACGTTTGCAGCACCTGCGCCTGACGCACGGCTATACCCAGACCGAGCTTGCCCGAACCATGGGTGTGAGCCGCCGGGCAGTCTACGCTTGGGAGCACGACAAATGCCCCGAGATCCCTCATCTGATCCAGCTTGCCCAATTCTATCAGGTGTCGACCGATTATCTGTTGGGGCTGACGGAGTGAGGTGCGCCCCGCCACCGGAGGCCTTACCGGATACTTTTTGCCTGCGACAACAGCCAGAAAGATCAATATTTTTAAAAGTGCACTTGCAAGTCCATCTTATCGGACGCACCGTTTGGTAAACTTTAGATACAGCAAAAGCAAACACACTTCAAAATATCAGGAGGAAACTATTATGGCAGGCGCTTTTTCGTTATTTTTAGGCATGTTGGGTCTTGGTGCAGCTGGTGCAGTCAGCGCGGGACAAAACGCAAAAATCAAGAAGGCAGATTATCAGTATGGCGAGGAGCATGGCCTTCATGGCACCTCTGAGGTCCTGCAAATGCGGGAGCGAGTGCGTAAAGAATGGTGGAGCATCTGCGGCAAAACCTACAACGCATGTGAGCGGCCTGCATCGAGTTACGGCGACCTCAGCAGAACCCCGTGGTGCTATCTGAAAAAGCGCTGGTTCATTGATCATCTGAACAAAAAGGGCATCCCTTATGATGATCTGGTCGTGGATGATGTTACCGGCGTTACCTTCTATGAGAGCCAGAAAAGAACGTCCCAGGCCTATATGAGAAAGCTGCGGTAATAGACATCGCGCCTATCGTCACCACTTCTATCAGCAGCAGGAGGTAAGCTTATGGCTGAAAATAAAATCTTGGTGCAAATTATCGATCATGAGAACGGAGATTCCGTGTTAGGACAAGATTACTTTGAATCAAGAGAAAAAGCAGAAGAATTCAAACGGATCTCAGACCGCGCGTATGGCAAACTTCTTGGTGAAGGTCAAACCAGAATTACCACTGAGTTCATTGAACGCTGACACCAACTACCATTTCCTATAGCATATCCCACAGCAACAGAGCTCTGCCGCTCAAACACGAGTAGCAGGGCTCCTTTTTATGCGGTATTCGGTCAAGAAGTGAACTTAAAGAGCGGCGTTTAATATCAGACAGCAGATATCCCGGCGGATTTGCGGCTCGATTATTGTTTTTTACCGCTTTTGAGCACACCCTATTTGCGTCGTGAAATGCGACGGAATTATGAGCGGACTTTGATTCCAGTCATAAGGTCTGTCAAACACATCTCCACTTGTGGCGAAAGTACAGAATTGAACCACGGCGCACATTTTTGAGAAGGGATTGGTAGAACATTTTTGCGCCACCAATAGCGATTTTAGAATACGGTCTTTCTCCACTTGCAGGGAAAAGGTTAGCAGCCGAATTTTCGGCTGTCAAAGGTAGTCCCGTTTCAGGATATCCTTGTCTATTGCTCAATTTTGCGTGATAGGTTCAAAGGTCGCGTTTTGCTACCTTTAGAATCAAAGGGTTGTAGATTTGTGGACACTCGGTCATAGCACACTTCTGCGCACGACGGACATTTTTGACCATCGTCACTTGTGGCAATGGGAGCGTACCAGACAGTACAGGGTAGTACCCCCTCATGCTGCGAACGAAACGCCGAACGTCTCGACCCACTTTCAACATCGTTCAAATCGACCACCGTTGAGGGTGGTATCACGAAGATACGTAATATTATTACATATAATCTGCGCAGCGTTATGGAAATCTTCCGTCTGTCACGTCAGTCCAAGACCAACGCCCTTATAGACCGTATATACCATAGACAAGTACCCTGCCAATTCACGCCTCCGCCGTGCCGTTGCGACACATTTCAGCACTTTGCGACTCATTTGGACGCTTTTCGCCAGTTTTGGCATATTTTGCGTTACATTTATTTCGAACAGGATGGAACTGATTCAAATATATGTAATAGGGATGATGTCAAAATGGTTACTTCCGATTTATCCGCCCGTATCAATGATGTACTGCGCTATGTCGGGATCACCCGCAACATGAACGCCTACATTATTCTATCACAAGCTCTGACGCTGATTGCCGAGGACGAAGACCGCCTGCGAGCTGTAGAGAAAGAGATCTACACGCCTATTGCCGACAAGAAGCTGTACGAGCCCAAAGCAGTTCAGAGCACGATCCGCCGGGCATCCAAGGTCGCATGGGATCTCTGCCCCAAGCGCGTTCAGGAGCTGGCTGGCTATTCTCTGAATGGTCGCCCTTCTGCCGTGACCATGCTCGAGCTGCTCTATAATGGTGTCGCCCGCTATGACGATCTCTTTATTCTAAAATAAGCACTCCTCAACAACACCACCCCGCTACTCTATGTCGAGCAGTGGGGTATTTTTGTGTCTTGATTTGGTTTCAACTAGGGACAAAATGTCATCAGTTGAATGAAATATAACGAAAGAACGACAAATTGCATGTTGCAATCTGTGCAGATCATAGAAAGCCGTCATCTGCTATGCGGCGCTTTTAGTACCCCCACAAATCGAGGCTACTACGAAATACCAACTTCTCATCTGAGCTCTATTGAACTTTCCTCATTTTGAGGACTGTTTATCCTTTACCAGTTTGACCAATGTTCATTGATCGTATTATCGATAGAATATGCTTCTTGTCAGTCATTTTAACTACTGAGCTTTTCCAACTGTAATCATTTTGATAACGGTTCATCGACCCTCATTTTGACTACTGAGCCTTTGAACCCGCATCAAGTTGAGCCATGTTGCAGGGGTGTCGCTCTGACCCACTCCCTTTTGGACGGCGTAAAAATCCGCCCACGAAAATAGTTACGGAAATATCCGTATGTAAATTTGGCTGCGGAACAGTATCCACGACGTGTATAGTCATGCAGCGAATCAGCGATAATGCGTCACATTCCATTCGAAGTGAACTTTTCAATCGAGTCAATCCAGATAGAGTAACGATTTGTGACGCCATCCGCCGGGCAGACGCTTTCTTGTTTCTCGATATTTGACGTATTATCGTGTTTTCTCAACAAACTGAGAATCAACATTTTTTTGATCTTTTCAAAGAAGCCCCATATATTTTGACGATGAATCGAATCATTGTGATACATTCGCTGTCGCTCCTCAACTCCAATCTTGAAAAAGCTCGCAGGTTCGCTTCATCAAGATTTTCGTTGGCGTGATCATGTTAACCGAGCGTTTCTGTCCCGTCCTCATGCTTCGGCCGTTCAAGAAGCACTCGGCTAACACAACCACGCAAAAAAAGATCAAATAAAGTCAATCATGGAGCGGTCTTAGTGCGCATATTTTTCACTTCATTATATAAAGTAATGAATTTTGTGCGCATTCTGTTACTTTGTGACCCACCAGACATTCTTGTTGCGCAGTTCTCCACTTGTTACGCGCCTCTTCTGTAAATCATATCCATAGCGTTGCAACCATTTGCATGTTAAGAGCACTGAAGTCACCGCACTAAGATTACTATTACCGAGAATATTACTAGAAGATAGTTTGGCGCATTTTTTGCTATTTATATATATATTATACACCAAATTTTGCGCCACCAACTATAGTCACTGTTTAATCAAAATCCAGAAAGTTTTATCGCGATTCTCGTTTCTCTTATTCTCTCTATCACTTATAATCTTAACACCATAACATAGAAGAAATTTATTCAAACCCATCTGACCCGGCTCTCTCCCTTGATATTTTTCAATATAGCCAAAACTCATAATTTTTTCTGTCATTTCCTTTGAATCCATCGGTTGATTCAGGTATGCATAGAGCCAATCTTCCAAATCTTTGAACCGATACGCTTTGATGGGTTGGTGCAAGTTAAACATCGCATACTTCATAAATGACTCAGGATAATTCGTTGAGCTCATAATGTCATAAAGCATTTCGAGATCGTGCTCTACCTGTTGAACCCCCAGCGGATTGATATGGTATCCAGTGACTACATTGTGTTCCAAAATTTTACTCTTATTGATTTTCTTCTGAATCACTTCCGGATTGTCACTATGTAGGTATTTATTAAATTCTTCTTCGCCTGCCATGTACGCCTGCGCTGGCAAATACTTGTTCAACAGCATACCGTGAAACCTTTTCAGCCCACTGTTTGTGCCCCAGTACCAGTCAAGGCTATAATCCCTGAAATAAACAGTACAGGTGTCATCTGCATCCAAGGAGCGCTTGCGTCCGAGTGACTGAGCTATTTCCAGAGGATTCCATTGGTCGATAAAAATATGCTTTACACCCCGATCTTTCAATCCGATTCCCACACCCATAGCCTTTGTCGTGAACAGAATATTCTTTAGTTGCTGGCCATCCTTCACGCAGACCGACAAATCGCTGTACTTTTTCCGATATCTTTCGTTGAAAGGTGAGCAATAATATGCGGCTGTGTCGCCAAATATTTTTTCCATTTCGGCCAAATCATCGCCAAGTTCCATAAACACGATTGCTTTTTCACCCGCCGGAAGGCGTTTCAGGATCGTCACCAGATTGTGTCGGGCATAGAAATAGGCGGCTTTGACGTACTCATAGTACTGCGGCAACCTATAGATACGTTCAGACTGCGTTGGCCCACCTTTCTCTTCCAGAAGTTTCCAAGTATCCCGCCCGGTCGCACTCATATAAACCACGGTATGGTCTTTCTCTGCCTGTAGGAGGGCATCAAGTGAATAGTGTGTATTGATATTGAAGGCTGAGAACTCGGACCAGTAGTGGCATTCATCCGCAATGATAATTCGACGTCTGTCCAATAGCTCTTGAAGGATTCTCTGATCGGATGCATCTCCCTTACAGAGCTGCTCAAGTTTCTGGTAGGTGATAACGGTTAAGACCTCTTTATATAGATCCCATCCTTCTTCCGAATCATCGCCGAACACCATCAAGTATTCTGCCCTACGTCGTTTTTCCAGATCTTCATGCAATAGCGTCAACGGGCAAATCATAAGGATCCGGTTGTCATAATTTCCCTTCAAAAACTGATCAACCGCCCATCCAGCCATCTTCCGGATAACGAATTCACTCTTGCCGCGTCCGGTTCCCATATCCAGAAGAACTCTTCCGTTCCCCCAATGCTGGAATGCATCACCGATCAATTCTGAAGCATACGCCCACCGCCCCTTCTCCGCCGGGTCGTTCCCTCCTATCTGTCCAAATGGCACGATTGCTTCTGCGGGCACCACTTCCACCTCCGGCGCTTCCTCTGCCTCCTGTCCGGTACAGCACTCTTCCTGCAACTCGGCGGGCTCTGGCGTCTGGGGACTGGATATTCCTTCCGCCTCTGCTGCCTGTCTGGTGGGCTCCGGCTCTGCGTTCAATTGTTCCAGCTCTGCAATCGCTGCACGGGCGCTTTCTGTCCATTCCCGCTGCTCTTCCTCGGTCAATGGGTTCTCCTTGCAGTTGCGTAGATATTCCTCATATTCGTGGGTTCCGTTCTGTTCATCCAAAAGCTTTAAGTAGAAGCCGTCAAAGGGCAGTTTCATTTTCATGTAATAACCTCTATAATAATATAAGGCGCACAGCCCAGCCATCTTGCCAGACCATGCGCCGGTTTGTCAGCGCCTGCCAGAAAAAAGCTCTAGTCAAACGCTTCGTTCTGTGATATTATAGGGGCGGGAACGCACACACACAGATATTCCCGTCTCTACAGCCGCTTTGCCTGTTGCCGCAGGTAAGGCGGTTTTTGTTTTACTGTTGCACATTGGCCTTCGCCTCGAATGCTGCCGCCGCTTCTGCAAACCTCCGCATGGCGCTGCTGTAGCCAATTTCAAAGGCACTCTCGGCAATAGGCGTGACCAACCCTTCCAGAATTTCAGATAGGATCGCGTTCTGTGCTTCACCCAAATACGGTCGAACAAGCACATCCAGCTGATGAAAGCTTGCCTCCACAGCACTTTTGAACTTCTCTTCATTCTGCTTGATCTCGTCGGCGGTCTGAAATACATCTTCTAAAAAGCTCATTTTATTCTCCTTTTTTAGCATAACACTGCCTCTGGACGTCCTGCCCATTCCATAGCCTGCTCATTTGCTTGGGCGCGCTGTACACTGCCGACGGCTTGGTAAACAGTCATCTTTAGCTGCGGTGCGCCGTCCTTGTTCAGCCACGGCTCAACGCTGATTATCGTGTTTTCCGGGTTATCCGGTCTGTCTGCCAGCCGCATTATAAAGCCCTCGGCAAACGATTTTCCCCGCTGAAGCGGTTTCACACCTCCACCGTAGCAGAGGTACTTGCCTTCCAGTCCAGCCGACAAGGTTGCGAATGGGTCCAAATGTTTTAGAGTATCATCATAAAATGTCTGCATAGCATTCTCCTTCTTCATATTTATAATCGTATTCTCCAGCTCTCCCCCGGCGGGGCATGGAGCAACTTCTGGGTCTCTCATATTATACAGCACCTCCCGGGGTGTTATTGACCTTCTGCGCCTCGAGCCATTCCATCAGCCCTTCACGGAAGATCCGATAGCTATTGCCGACCTTTATCAATGGGTTAGGCGTTTTAGTTTATGACGGCACATTACCAGCGCATGGCTCATCAAATTCGTAATTCGCGACCCTCTGGTACATTCCCTCAACGGTCTCCTCCGTAACGCATCTGATGAGCAGCTCCGGCTCTCCCGCCTCATTCAGGATAGGCCTGATCCGCAGTATTGTGCCGTCGTTCAGATGGTACAGCAGCCCCTTGTGCAGCGGAGCATCGTAAAAGCAGGGCAGGATGCACATCTCCGTGTCAGCCGTTTTTCCAGCCAAGATGTTGTTGAGTGCCGCCTCTGCATACTGCTCCTCTTCACGGTTCTCGGGCAGAAGATTTGCATCATTGAAGTAAAGTTCAATCATATCCTTCATCCTTTCTTTTATGCACATTTGTTGTTTGAAGTCTGGGCCAAAGCCCTGTCCGCCGGGCAGATGGACTGCAACAGCCCCCGTGCCTCGCTCTCCAACCGCTGGAGCTCGGCACGCACCTGCTCCCATTCCTTCAGCTCCCCGCTGGCGATTCCCTCACGGATCGTGCGCCTTACAGCTTCTGCCAGCGCCTCCTCCAGCCTTGGATGATAGGTGCAAATATCGTACTCCACCCCGCCGTCAGCCTTCGTATGTGCCTTTTTCAACGCATAATACACGCTGCTCGCGTCCAGATAATAATTCTTCCAAATTTTTAGCAACTTCAACACTCCCAACTTATATTTTTTGTTTATTTTGCCAGAGTCCATGTACAGTTTCCCTTGTTGGCAGGGTGCCGCCCGGGCTCTATGTTCTATCTGTCATATGGTCCTCCTTTTGAATTGAATCGTGTTTTTTAGAACGGTCTTGCTGTCTGCTCCCAACAGTGCCAAAGCGGGTCAGACCTTTCACCCCACCAGCGCTATGGGATTTTCAGCGGTCTACTGCACTGCATGCCACTTCCTCCTTTTTTGCCCCCGTTATGGCGACCTCAGCCTTGCAAATCAGGGCTCAACATTGCAAAGGCAGAAATTGTGTTTTTTCGCTTTTCATCGATATTTTTCGTCAACATTGCAAAATTGCAATCATGCACCCTCAGCAGCCGTTACGCCACTGCCGTGCTCCGTGTCAGGGCTGTAACGCCGCAGACTCCGACCTCTGGTACAATTTGCCGGACATTTTTGATGAGGCCATCGCCACTCAGCGCGCTGCGCGCATGGTTATAGGTGCTTTCACTGCATCCAGTTTTTCCCATAACTAGTCGCTGAAGCTCCTTGCTGACCATACGGTTTCCCGGGGCGGCATTCAACGTACGCAGAAGCTCTCTCTGAACTTCTGCATACTTCTGCCCTTTATTGTCCGGCTTCTCCCGACAAAAATCCTCGTCCTTCCAATCCGAAGTCGAGTCAAACTTCAGCCTTACCGTCTCGATCCCCCTGACCTCTACCGTCTCGGTGGTAAAAAGGATCGTATCCGCCGGTACACCATAGCTGCTTTTTTCGTGGGAGACGTAGCTTTTGCTGCCATCCCTCGTATGCCCCATGATCAGCACGCTACGGGCGGTGTCCCAAAGTTCACCCGATCCATTCAGGCGCTTGCGCCCAAACGCGGATGGATTTTTGTTGGTATGGGTCACCAGCAGGATGGCAAACCCCTGTTGCTGTGCCAGCATGCGCAGGTCCTGAAGCACCTTCCGCATCTGTTGACGGTTGTTCATATTGGCAGAATTAGGCAAAAACGCCTGAAGCGGGTCAATAACCAGCACCAGCGGATTCGCCGCAATGATCCAGTTCACCAGATCCGGGTCTCCGAGGTAGGGCATTTTTCCTTTCTTTTCGTAGTATGCATCAGAATCGATCACCACGACCTTGCCCAGATCAGCACCAGCAGCAGCCATACGCGGGCACAGCACAGCATCGATGGGGTCC
>OGHB01000870.1_pt1 | contig 14689 bp, 12 predicted proteins | sample 1571451 | NCBI WGS metagenome assembly OGHB01 (sample SAMEA2582071, study PRJEB24529) | metagenome | biome: Human gut stool | place: China | collected 2011
TGCATGCCCAGCACGCCGGGGTAGCTCATCACAGTCTGCTCGATGTGATCCACCAGGTCATCGCTGGGGCGTTCGCCCAGCAGCGGGCTGAGGGTGTCCATCACCAGACCCCAGCCGGAGATCAGAATGAACACGGCCACGCCCACACCCATCAGACCATCCAGAATGTTCCAGCCGGTCAGGTGGCACAGAATGGTGGCAATGAGCACCGCACCGGTGCTCAGCACATCGTTGCGGCTGTCCGCCGCCGTGGCAATGAGGGTCTCGGAACCGATGGTGCGGCTTCAGCAGGGAAAAGCCAATGCCCAGCACCGTCACGCTGACCACCAGCCCGGCCAGATACTCATACCGGGCATGGCCGAAGGGATGTTCCGCGTCCGGTGCTCTGGACGCCAGCTTGAACCCCACCAGACTGACGATATTGGACGATGCATCCGACAGGTTGTTCAGGGCATCGGCCATGATGGCGATGGAACCGAACAGCGTGCCCACGGCGAGCTTGCCCAGGCAGAGCAGAACATTGCACACCATGCCCACGATGCTGGCCAGATTGCCATAGGCGGCCCGGGTGTGCGGGTCCTGCGGATTGTCGGGGTGACGGATAAACAGACGGATCAACAACTGCGTCATAAAAAACCTCCCGGGCAGCGCTGGCAGCCTGCATACCCAATGTCCCTAGTATAGCATTTTGCTTTATGGTTTTAAAGTGGTTTCCGGAAAACTTTGCCCGGTATACAAAGACCCCGGCGGGGTGTGTGCCCTGCCGGGGTCGATTTTGCAAATAAGGGCCCGCCTTACTTTTCAGAAGGCTTGCTCAGGTCCACGCTGCGGATGATCTTGCGCACCGGCAGGATGCTCTTGGCGTTCATGGACAGCTCGTCCACGCCCATGCGCAGGAAGGTCTCGGTCAGGGCGGTGTCGGCGCCCAGCTCACCGCAGATGCCCACCCAGATGCCGTGACGGTGACCGGCTTCAATGGTCATCTTGATGGCGCGCAGCACGGCGGGGTGATGGGGGTTGAAGAAAGGCTCCAGCTTTGCGTTCTGGCGGTCCAGTGCACAGGTGTACTGGGTCAGGTCGTTGGTGCCGATGGAGAAGAAGTCGCACTCGGCGGCCAGCTCGTCCGCGATGAACACGGCGGCGGGGGTCTCGATCATGGTGCCCACTTCAATGTTCTGCCCCATCTTGACGCCCTCGGCGGTCAGCTCGGCACGGCACTCTTCCAGAACAGCCTTGGCGTCCTGCAGCTCCCGCAGGCTGGTGATCATGGGGAACATGATGCTCATGTTGCCGTAGGCAGAAGCACGCAGCAGCGCGCGCAGCTGGGTCTTGAAGAAGTCCTTGCGGGTCAGGCAGATGCGGATGGCGCGGTAGCCCAGTGCGGGGTTATCCTCGTGATCCAGCTTCATATAATCCACGGTCTTGTCCGCGCCGATATCACAGGTGCGCACCACCACCTTGCGGGGTGCAAGGCTTTCCACCACCTGCTTGTAAGCCTCGAACTGGTAGTCCTCGGTGGGGAAGTCCTTGCAGTTCAGGTAGACGAACTCGGTGCGGAACAGACCCACGCCGCCGGCGTCGTTCTGCTGAACAGCACCCACGTCGCCCATGCCGCCGATGTTGGCGAACACGTTGATGGTCTTGCCATCCAGCGTGGTGTTGGGCTTGCCCTTCAGCTCCTGCAGAAGAGCTTGCTTTTTCTGATCCTCCTGCTGGCGCTTTTTCAGGCTCTTGAGCAGGTCGGGGGTGGGGTCCACATACACACAGGCGTTGTAGCCGTCCACCACAGCCATCTTGCCGTCCCAGTCGTCCTGAATGTCCTTGCACTGGATCAGGGCGGGGATGTTCATGCTGCGTGCCAGAATGGCGGTGTGGCTGTTGGAGCTGCCCTCGCGGGTGATGAAGCCCAGCAGCAGGCTTTTATCCATGCGCACGGTCTCGGAGGGAGCCAGATCCTCGGCTACCAGAATGCTGGGCTCGGTGCCCTGCAGGGAAGCGTTGTCCACCCCCTGCAGAATGTCCAGCATGGCCTGCGCAATGTCCAGCACATCGGCGCTGCGGGCCTGCAGATACGGGTCGTCCATGGCAGAGAACACCGCAGCCTGATTGTTGCCGGCAGTCTTGACGGCATACTCGGCGCACATCTTCTGCCCGTTGATGATCTCCTTGATGGCGTCCACAAAGTCGTCGTCATCCAGCATCATGGCGTGGATGTTGAACACCTCGGCGATGTCCTCGCCGGCTTCTGCCAGTGCCTTTTCGTACAGGGTGGTCTGCTGCTCAATGGCCTTCTGGCGGGCAGCTTCAAAACGCTCCAGTTCTGCGGCAGTATCTGCCACAGGAGCGGTGGAAATCGCGGTATCTTTTTTCTTGTAGATCTTCAGCTTGCCAATGGCGATGCCATTGAGTACGCTTTTGCCGGTGCCTACCTGCATAGCACTTTCTCCTTCCACTTACAGCCGGGCGTGCAGCGCCCGGCGTTTTGTTAAAAAAAGCCCCCGCAGTTTTCCCGCGAGGGCTCGGCTTTCAAGCCGCGGCTCAGACGTTCTCGCTCAGGAACTTCTGGATAGCCTCTGCGGCTGCTTCTTCATCATCGCCTTCGACCTTGATGGTCACGGTCTCGCCCTGCTTGACGCCCATGCCCATCAGAGCCATCAGCTTGCGCATATCGCAGCTCTTGCCGTCCTTCTCGAGGGTGGCGGTGCTTGCAAAGCCCTTCACGGTCTTGACCAGCAGACCGGCGGGACGGGCATGGATGCCGCAGGCATCCTTAACAGTGTACTGAAATTCCTTCATAATCATTTTCTCCTTACTTGATCCCTCTGCCCGGACTGCACATTCAGCCCCGGAACATGGCTTTGCCAATGGGGATCGGTATACTACTATTATAAACCCGTACCGGTTTTTTTGCACCGTTTCATATTGCCGATTTTTACAAGAATTTTTTGTTATATTTGAACATACGGATGCTACAAAAATCCGTGTTTTGTCTAATTTTTGTCGAATCGTTTGTAAAAACTAGGCAGTTTGTGCAACTGCCGGACAAGAGCTTAAAAAAGGTCGTTTTTCCCCCGAATGCCGTCCCTATTCCACGGGATACCCTTCTGCGTCCAGCGGCAGCTCGGTGTAGGGGGCTGCCTGCGGGGCAGCTTCGGGCGCTGCCTCCGGTTCACCGGAGGTCTGCTGTGCGGTGCTGTCGGTCAGCTGCTCGTCGTGCCGCTCGCCCCAGTCGCCGCTGTAATCCTCGCCGGAGGTCTGTTTTGCCAGCTCGTTCTGTGCGTCCTGCAGTCCCAGCACCGTGCCGGAGGGTTTTTCCAGCAGATACGCGCCCACGGCCTTCTTTTTGTACACCAGCAGCACTCCGTAGCGGCTGGTCTCGCCGTTGCTTGCCGCCGGGAGCAGAGCCGACCATTTTTCCACCGTTTTGCCCTTGTAGCGGGTCAAATCCATGCCGCTTTGCTGCACCACCCCGTTGAAAGCGGAAAAGCTGTCGTCCCACTTGCGGGGAATTTTGACCTTATCCGCCGTGATGGACGCGCCGTCCACCTCCAGCCCGTAGCCGGTGAACCATGTCTGGATGTCCTGCGCACTCTCGATACGGTTCACCGGGGCAGCTACCGCCACCGTCCGGGTACTGATGAACCGCCCCAGCATGGCGCTGAACACCACCAGCGCGCAGCATGCCGCCCCTGCTCCCAGTTTTTTCAGGCTCGTCTTGCTCAGTGTGACCACAAACATATCCCCATGCCTCCCCGCCATTTGCGCTTGCATACTCTGCCACCAGCTTATGCGGGGCACCGGGCAGATATGCCGGAGCAGTCCGCTTCCTCCCGATGACAGCAAAAAGCCCCCCGGTCGGTGCCTGACGGCGTAGGCCGGGGGAGCTGTTCATGTTCTTATAAAATCCGCCGGGCAGACCCAGCCATCCTGCGCAAGCACCCTGTGCAGGACCTGCATCACACCGGCCTGCGTATGGGGCGGTGCAAGGAACGGCACCTTTGTCCGCAGGGGCGCACTGCCGTTTTCCATCAAAAAGCCGTATTTTGCGGCGGTCAGCATCTCGGCATCATTGTAGGTATCGCCAAAGGCCATCATCCCCGTGGAAGGGATGTTGAACTGCCGCCCCAGCTGCTCCAGCGCAGCTCCCTTGTGGACACCGGGGTTCATCACATCCACCCAGTTCTTCCCGGCTACCGCCACCGAAAACGTTCCGCCGCAGGCCGTACTGTATACGGCATCAAAGGCCTGCTGGGCATTTCCCGCCGGCAGATAGATGGTAAATTTGTCTGCCGGGGCCTCTACGGCCAGCAGGTCGTCCACATAGGTCACGCGGGTGTAAAAGTTCCGGAACACAGCGTCATAGCACTGCCAAGGCTTTTCCACGTATACGCAGTCCAGCCCGCAGAGCATCCCGATGTCCCGGTTTTCCCGGGTCAGCTTTGCCAGCTGCCGCCAGCCTGCGGCAGGCATCTCGGAAACAAACAGGTCTTTGCCCTGCCAGCGGATGGCACCCCCGTTGTCTCCGATGAGGATGACTGTATCCAGCAGCCCGGCAAACATTTCTTCCAGCGTATACAGGGGCCGTCCGCTGGCAGCGGCAAACCGGATATTTTTCTGTGCCAGTGCGTGCACCATCCCGGCAAAGCCCTGAGGCAGGCAGCTGTGTTCATCCAGCAAAGTCGCGTCCATATCAGAGGCAACCAGACGAATGCGGTCCGTAGCCATCGTTTTCCTCCCTTTATCCGATGTAGCTGATATTGGCGTCCAGCTCGCCGCTGTAACCGTTGATGCGGGCCTTCTCGGTGCCCTGCCACAGATCGCAGCCGATGGGGCTGGCAGAGACGCCGTAGTGGGCGTTCCAGATGGTGTAGCGGCTGCGCAGGGTGTTGTAGTCTACCCGCTTGCGGTACCATGTGGTGGAGGCGTACACGCCGGGCTTGTAGCCCAGCTCCTTTACCCGCTCGCAGAAGGCGATGGCGCACTTGGTACGATCCTCGACGCCCAGACCGTCGGCGCGGCCGGTGCCGCCCGGGGCGGTGGAGGCCTCGGTGTCATAGAAGATGGGGTAGTCCAGCATCCGGCCGTTCAGCGCCCAGTTGCAGCCCTCGGCCTCCTCCTGCGCCTCGGCCTCGTTCACGGCCTGCGTAAAGAAATACACGCCCACCTTCAGCCCCGCATTGCGGGCGTTGGTAAAGTGCTCTTCGAACATGGGGTCCTTGACCAGGTTTCCCGCAGCGCCGTAGCCCCGGTAGCCGATGCGGATGATGACAAAGCTCACGCCGGATTTTTTGATCTTGTTCCAGTCCAGCCCGGACTGATACTTGGACACGTCGATGCCAAAAGTCACATTGTCCTGTTTAACGCCGTTGGCGTCAAAATAATACAGCTTGCCGTCAATGGAGCGCAGACCGGTGACCTTTTTGTTGGTGTTCTGCGCGTAGTAGTAGGTCTTGCCGTTCTCGGTGCGCCAGCCGGAGTAGACCGGAGCCGGTTCCTCTTCCTTATCCTTGATGCCGAACAGCCAGTTGAACAGCCACCGGAAAAAGCCGTTTTCATCGGTCAGGTCGATGCACTGCGCTTCGGCATCTTCCAGCGCGCCGGAATCCAGCGCCTGCTGGATCTGCTCCGGGGTCAGCAGTACGCTGCCCTCCGGGGTGTGCTGGCTGGTGGTATCGTTCTGGGGGGTGCCGTCCGCTGCGGGAGCCTGCGGGTCCTGCGCGGCCAGCTCCGGGGTCTCTTCCAGCAGCATGGCAGGGGTGTTTTCCTCTTCCAGTGCGGTATCCTCAGCGGGCTGTGCCGGTGTTTCCGGTGTTTCAACAGCTTCTTCCGGCGCAGCCGGTGCGGTTTCGGCGGTTTCCGGTTTTTCCGCTTGCGCCGGGGCAGGCTCAGCCTGCTGCGCGGTGCTTTCAACTGCCTGCTCCGGGGCGGCGGCCGCTGTGCTCTCGGTGGCCGGTGCAGGGGCAGCCGCTGCCGGGCTGCTTGCCTGCGGTGCCTCGGCGGTGATGTGGGGCACGACCGCACCCACGGTCAAAGTTTCCGGCTGTGCAGACAGCAGGGTCGCTGCCCCTGCGCCGCCCACAGCCAGAACCAGCGCCATGGTCAGCGCTGCAACGGCTGTCACCGCCTTGCGGCGGGCTGTGCCGGATCGGTCAAATCGTTTTTTCATCTGTCGTCTCTGCCTCCGAATCTCCCGGTGGTGCAGCGCTGCGCTGCACCGGGCCTTTGCCCCTTGCCCGGGGCGGGCCTGCTTTTATTCCACGCCGCCCATGGGTTCAGGATAAAAAGGACGGCGGATGATAACTTTACGCTTCCTCTAGTATACACCCGCACGCGGGGAGCCGTCAACGGCACAGCGGGCTTCTACACAAATTCTCCACCGGGGCAGTGTGTCGGAAAATGTTCCAAATGGAATACGTTCCGGCAGGGCAGAACATTGCACAAAGCCGAAATTTCACATTTTTTCCAGCAACCTCTTGCTGTCTTGACAGGTGTATGGTATGATACAGGACATACGTTCGTAACCTTCACGATCTGTTTTGGATAGAAAGGCAAGTTTTATGTCGAAGCTGAAAGAATTTTTGGTGCGGAAGGATATCGTCATCTCTCCGCAGCGTTACCTCATTGACGCACTGGGCGCAATGGCACAGGGCCTGTTCGCCAGCCTGCTCATCGGTACCATCATCAAGACGGTGGGTCAGCAGACCGGTCTTGCACTGCTGGTGGATCTGGGCGGCTATGCTACGGCCATGAGCGGCCCCGCCATGGCCTGTGCTATCGGCTGGGCACTGCACTGCCCGCCGCTGGTGCTGTTCAGCCTGATCACCGTGGGCTACTCGGCCAATGCGCTGGGCGGTGCAGGCGGCCCGCTGGCCGTGCTCATCATTGCCATTGTGGCAGCAGAGCTGGGCAAGGCCGTGAGCAAGGAGACCAAGGTGGACATCCTTGTCACCCCGCTGGTGACCATCTTTGCGGGCGTCGGGCTTTCCATGCTCATCGCCGCCCCCATCGGCGCAGCCGCAAGTCAGGTGGGCACTCTTATTATGTGGGCCACCGAGCAGGCTCCGCTGGTCATGGGCATTCTGGTGTCGGTCATCGTGGGCGTGGCACTGACCCTGCCCATCTCCTCTGCCGCCATCTGCGCCGCACTGGGTCTGACCGGCCTTGCCGGCGGCGCTGCTGTGGCGGGCTGCTGCGCCCAGATGGTGGGCTTTGCCGTGATGAGCTATAAGGAAAACGGTGTAGGCGGCCTTGTCAGTCAGGGTTTGGGCACCAGTATGCTGCAGATGGGCAACATCATCAAGAACCCCCGCATCTGGATCGCCCCCACGCTGGCCAGTGCCATCACCGGCCCGCTGGCTACCTGCCTGTTCCACTTTGAGATGAACGGCGCGGCTGTCTCCTCCGGCATGGGCACCTGCGGTCTGGTGGGTCAGATCGGCGTCTACACCGGCTGGGTCAGCGACATTGCCGCCGGTACCAAGGCTGCCATCACCCCCATGGACTGGGCTGCCATGGTGCTGCTGTGCTTTGTGCTGCCCGCCGTGCTCAGCGTGGTGTTCTGCGAGGTGGAGCGCAAGCTGGGCTGGATCAAAGAGGGCGATCTGAAACTGAACTAAATCGTTATAGTTAAAACACCGGAGCGTCTGCGGATGCTCCGGTGGTTTTGTTTGCAGGGGGACGAACCCTCTCAGTCTCGCATACGCTCGACAGCTCCCCCGAGGGGGGAGCTTTTTGCATCTGCCGGTTTGCAGCGTAAAACCTCCCCCTTTCGGGGGAGGTGGCATCGCGCAGCGATGACGGAGAGGGTTTACTCCCCCGAAACCCCATGAAAAAATACACTCAAATTGCATAAAATGCGCATATATTTAAAAATATTTGAATAAAGATACAGATTGAACCAAAAGAAAAGCGAAACGGGTGCTATGTTTGGCAGTTTTTAGCATTGACGGAAAACCCGCGCTGCGTATAATAAAAGCATCAACCGCAAACGAAAGACAGAGGATGCGAAGGGAAATGCGCATCAGAGAACAAAAGTGTATTTTTATTAAAGGAGCGCGTTTATCATGAAAAAGGAAAATATCAAAAAAGTCGTGCTGGCTTACTCCGGCGGTCTGGATACCTCCATCATCATTCCCTGGCTGAAGGAAAACTACAACAACTGCGAGGTCGTTGCTGTTTCCGGTGATGTGGGACAGGGCACCGAGCTGGACGGTCTGGAAGAAAAGGCCAAGGCTACCGGCGCATCCAAGCTGTATGTGCTGGACCTGAAGAAGGACTTTGTGGAGAACTACATCTTCCCCACCCTGAAGTTCGGTGCAAAGTACGAGGACTACCTGCTGGGCACCAGCTTTGCACGTCCGTGCATCGCCAAGGCACTGGCTGATATCGCCATCAAGGAGGGTGCAGATGCCATCTGCCACGGCTGCACCGGCAAGGGCAACGATCAGGTGCGTTTTGAGCTGACCCTCAAGGCACTGTGCCCGGATATGGCCATCATTGCTCCGTGGCGTGAGTGGGACATCAAGAGCCGTGACGAGGAGATCGACTACGCCGAGGCGCACCACATCCCCCTGAAGATCAACCGCGAGACCAACTACTCCAAGGACAAGAACCTGTGGCATCTGAGCCACGAGGGTCTGGATCTGGAGAACCCCGCCAACGAGCCCCAGTACAATAAGCCCGGCTTCCTGGAGCTGGGTGTCAGCCCCGAGCAGGCTCCCGACACCCCGACTTATGTGACCATCCACTTTGAGAAGGGCATCCCCACCGCCGTGGACGGCAAGGAAATGGGCGCTGTGGAGCTGGTGGAGTACCTGAACCAGCTGGGCGGCGCCAACGGCATCGGCCTGCTGGACATCGTGGAGAACCGGCTGGTAGGCATGAAGGACCGGGGCGTGTACGAGACCCCCGGCGGCACCATCCTCTACCGGGCCCACGAGGTGCTGGAGCAGATCACCCTGGACAAGGACACCAAGCACATGAAGCAGAAGCTGGCGGTAGACTTCGCCGACCTGGTCTACAACGGCAAGTGGTTCACCCCCCTGCGGGAGGCCCTCACCGCCTTCGCCACGGACACTCAGAAGTACGTCACCGGCACCGTGAAGCTCAAGCTCTACAAGGGCAACCTTATCACCGCCTCCATCTCATCCCCCTGCACCCTGTACTCCGAGGATCTGGTCACCTTCGGGGAGAGCGACTACGACCAGACGGACTCCCAGGGCTTTATCAACCTGTGGGGCCTGCCCGACAAGGTCCAGGCCCTGCGGGAGCAGGGAAAGCTCTGAGCGGAGACCCTGTCTGATATCTTTTTCCGCCTGCGGACGGCAAAACTCCGCGAGGCAAAAGGAGCGATACTATGAAACTGTGGGCCGGACGGTTCCAAAAGGAGACGGATGCCCTGGTCAACGACTTCAACTCCTCCATCCGCTTCGACCAGCGGATGATTGCGCAGGATATGCGCGGCAGCGGCGTCCATGCCGCCATGCTGGCACGGCAGGGCATCATCTCGGAGCAGGACTGTGCGGATATCCTCAGCGGTCTGGCTTCCATCGCGGACGACCTGTCCAGCGGTGCGCTGACCATCGACCCCGCCGCCGAGGACGTGCACACCTTTGTGGAGCAGACCCTGACCGCCCGCATCGGGGATGCGGGCAAGCGGCTGCACACCGGCCGCAGCCGCAACGATCAGGTGGCGCTGGATATCCGCCTGACTTTGCGGGATTACAGTAAGACTTTGCAGGCCTACATCGTGGAGCTGGTGCGGGTGCTGTGCAAAAAGGCAGCGGAGAACACCGCCTCCGTCATGCCCGGATACACCCACCTGCAGCGCGCCCAGCCCATCACCTTCGGCCACGCGCTGATGGCCTACGCTTCCATGCTGCTGCGCGACCTTGACCGTTTTGCGGACGCCACCGCCCGCATGGACAGCCAGTGCCCGCTGGGCTCGGGCGCACTGGCAGGCACCACCTACCCGCTGGACCGGGATTTCACCGCCGAAAAGCTGGGCTTTGCCGCCCCCTGCGCCAACAGTCTGGACGGCGTGTCCGACCGTGATTTCTGCATCGAGCTGGCAAGCGCCATCTCCATCTGCATGATGCACCTGTCCCGCCTTTCGGAGGAGATCATCCTGTGGTGCAGCTGGGAGTTCAAGTTCATTGAACTGGACGATGCCTTTACCACCGGCTCGTCCATCATGCCCCAGAAGAAGAACCCCGACGTGACCGAACTCATCCGCGGCAAGACCGGCCGGGTGTACGGCGACCTGAACACCCTGCTGGTGATGATGAAGGGTCTGCCGCTGGCCTACAACAAGGATATGCAGGAGGACAAGGAAGCCATCTTTGATGCAGTGGACACCTTGGAGCTCTGCCTTAAGACCATCACACCCATGCTGGACACCATGAAGACTCTGCCCGCCAATATGCGCCGCGCCGCCGCAAAGGGCTTTATCAACGCCACCGACTGTGCCGACTACCTGACCAAGAAGGGGATGCCTTTCCGGGATGCCTACAAGCTGACTGGCTGCATGGTGTCGGACTGCATTGCCGCCGACAAAACGCTGGAAGAGCTGACCCTGACCCAGTTCCAGAGTTACAGCCCGCTGTTCGGGGCCGATATTTATGATGCCATCGACCTTGTGCACTGCTGCGAGGGACGCACCAGCTACGGCGGCCCCAGCGCCGCCAGCGTAGAAAAGCAGATCGCGCTGGCAGCGGCGCGGCTGGACGCATGGGAGGAGGAAAACGCATGAAGGTAAAGGTGTTTATTGATGGCTCTTCCGGCACCACCGGCCTGCGCATTGCCGACCGTCTGGCCGAACGCCCGGAGATCGAGCTGCTGTCCATCTCTGCCGAAGGGCGCAAGGAGGTGCACGAGCGGGCAAAGGTCATCAATTCTGCCGACCTTGCCTTCCTCTGCCTGCCGGATGCGGCTTCTAAAGAAGTCATGCCCCTGCTGCGCCCGGACGTGAAGGTGCTGGACACCTCCACCGCCTTTCGCACCGACGCCGCATGGGACTACGGCTTCCCGGAACTGAAGGGGCAGAAGGCAAAAATTCAGAACTCTTACCGCGTGGCAGTGCCCGGCTGCTACGCCAGCGGCTTTATCAGCATCGCCCGCCCGCTGGTGGAGCTGGGGCTGGTGCCGCAAAGCTACCCCTTCAGCTGCACCGGCATCTCCGGCTACTCCGGCGGCGGCAAAAAGATGATCGCGGACTACGAAAGCCCCGACCGCCCGGCGCACAGCAAGCTGGACGCGCCCAAAAGCTACGGCCTGAGCCTTGGCCACAAGCACCTGCCGGAGATGCAGAAGATCAGCGGCCTTGCGCACACGCCGATGTTTGTGCCGGTGGTGTGTGATTACTACTGCGGGATGCAGGTGCTGGTGCCGCTGGATCTTACCCTTGCGGGCACTACCGCCGAGGCCGTGGCTGCCGCCCTTGCGGATTACTACAAGGACGCCGCCACCGTGAAGGTGCACGGCCTGAACGAGCCGCTGCCGGAAAACGGCCTGTACTCTAATGCCATGGCGGGCACCGACCGCATGGAACTGTACCTGACCGTGAACGCCGCCGGAGACCAGATGATGCTGGTCTCGCTGTTTGATAATCTGGGCAAGGGCTCCTCCGGCGCCGCCGTCCAGTGCATGAACCTGATGCTGGGTCTGGAAGAGACCAAAGGGTTGGAATAAGAAAACCCTCTCAGTCACCTGACGGTGACAGCTCCCCCGAAGGGGGAGCTTTTGGCAAAAAAGATAACGTTTCCCTCTTACTGAAAAGCTCCCCCCTCGGGGGAGCTGGCAATGCCGCAAGGCATTGACTGAGAGGGTTCGTCCTGTGGGAAAGGAAAATCGTTATGCAGTATAAGGAAGTTGCGGGCGGCATCTGCGCGCCCAAGGGCTTTGCCGCCGCCGGTGTCCATTGCGGCATCCGGGCAAATCACAGCGAAAAATACGATCTGGCGCTCATCAAGGCCGAGGTGCGCTGCGCTGCTGCGGGCGTGTACACCACCAACAAGGTCTGCGGTGCGCCCATCAAGGTGGACCGCGCCCATCTGGCCGATGGCTACGCACAGGCCATTGTGGTAAACAGCGGCAACGCCAACACCTGCGCCGCCAACGGCGTGGCGCTGGCCGAGGAGTGCTGTGCACTGGTAGGCAAGGCACTGAACATTGACGAAAAGGATGTTCTGCCCGCCTCCACCGGCGTCATCGGTCAGCCCATGGTCATCGACCCCTTTGCCCGGGGCATCCCGGCGGCAGCGGAAAAGCTGGCTGCCACCGCGCAGGGCAGCACGGACGCTGCCACCGCCATCATGACCACCGACACCCATAAAAAAGAATACGCCATCCAGTTCGAGCTGGGCGGCAAGGTGTGCACCGTGGGTGCCATCGGCAAGGGCAGCGGCATGATCGCCCCCAACATGGCCACCATGCTGGCGTTCTACACCACCGACGCCGCCGTCTCGCCCGCGCTGCTGGAAAAGGCGCTCAAGACCGTTGTGCCCGGCACCTATAACCAGATGAGCGTGGATCTGGACACCTCCACCAACGATACCCTGATCATTATGGCGTCCGGTCTGGCGGGCAACCCGGAGATTTGCGAGGAAAATGCGGACTACGCCGCCTTTGTGGCAGCGCTGACCGCCATTGCAGAGCACATGTGCGCCGAGCATGCCGGAGACGGCGAGGGTGCCACCCACCTGATCACCTGCGAGGTGACCCATGCGCCCGACCTGAAAACCGCCCGCGCCGTCAGCCGCAGCGTGGTCTGCTCCAACCTGTTCAAGGCGGCGGTCTTTGGCCGCGATGCCAACTGGGGACGCATCCTGTGCGCCATCGGCTACACCCCCGGCGATTTCTCCATTGATAAGGTCTGCGTCTGGCTCTCCAGCAAGGCGGGCGAGGTGTATGTGTGCGAGAACGCCGCCTACCACCCGTACAGCGAGGATGAAGCTGCCAAGGTGCTGGCAGAGCACGATATTCTGGTCAAGGTGGATATGGGTACCGGTGAGGCAAGCGCCAAGGCATGGGGCTGTGACCTGACCTACGACTATGTGAAGATCAACGGCGATTACAGAACCTGACAGGAGCGCGAAACAGATGAAAAACGAAGAAATGGCGCGGCTTTTTTCGGAGGCCACCCCTTATATCCAAAAGTACCATGGCAAGACCATGGTCATCAAATACGGCGGCAACGCCATGATCAACGAGACGCTGAAAAACGCCGTGATGAACGACCTTGTTACCCTGACGCTGCTGGGCGTGCGGGTGGTGCTGGTGCACGGCGGCGGCCCCGCCATCAACGAGATGCTGAAAAAGGTGGGCGTAGAGAGCCACTTTGCAAACGGTCTGCGGGTGACAGACGATGCCACCATGGAGATCGTGCAGCAGGTGCTGGCCGGTAAGGTGAACAAGGATCTTGTGGCAAAGCTGCGCGGGCGCGGCGTGGGTCTGTGCGGCATGGACGGACAGATGCTCCGCTGCACCGAGCTGGACCCCCAGCTGGGTCATGTGGGCGAGATTGTCCATGTGGACGCTACTCTGATCGAAAGCCTGCTGGACGGCGGCTTTATCCCGGTCATCGCCACCGTGGGCATGGATGACCTCGGGCAGGCGTATAATGTCAACGCCGACACCGCCGCGGCCCAGATCGCCATTGCCCTCAAGGCCGAAAAGCTGGTGTCCATGACCGATATCGCGGGTCTGCTCCGGGACAAGGAGGACGAGACTACCCTCATCCCCGAGGTGGAGGTGACCGAGATCGAGGGCTACAAGTCCGCCGGTATCATTGCGGGCGGCATGATCCCCAAGATCGGCGGCATGGCGGATGCCATCTATCAGGGCGTGCACGAGGCGGTCATCATTGATGGCCGCGTGCCGCACTCCATCCTGCTGGAACTGTTCTCCGACCGCGGCTCCGGTACCCGCTTCTACCGCCGCAGCCATCGCGAATAAAAAGATTGCGCAATCGCCGGCGGAAAGCTATAATAAAGGCAACGAAACCGCTCCGCTTTTCCCTTTGCAGGAGCGCTTAAAAGCCTTCCCCCCTTGGGGGGGAAAAAGGCTTCAGCGGTGGCGGTACAGCTTCAGAGGAGTCCGCACAGCATTGCGCAAGAACTCCATGTTACAGGAGGTACACCTATGGATTCTGAAAAAGTCATCAAGCGGGACAACGAGTACGTCCTGCACACCTATAACCGCAGCCCCATCGTGCTGGAAAAGGGGCACGGGCTGTACGCCGAGGGCCCCGAGGGACAGAAGTATCTGGACTTTACAAGCGGCATCGGGGTGAACAGCCTTGGCTACTGCGACCTTGCATGGGCAGAAGCCGTGTCCCAGCAGGCACACAAATTGCAGCACACCTCCAACCTGTACTACACTGCACCCTGCGGCAAGCTGGCGAAAAAGCTGTGCAAGCGCACCGGCATGAGTAAGGTTTTCTTCGGCAACTCCGGTGCCGAAGCCAACGAGGGCGCCATCAAGGCCGCCCGCAAGTACAGTGTGGACCATTACGGCAAGGACCGCTACAACGTCATCACGCTGGTCAACAGCTTCCATGGCCGCACCCTTGCCACCCTGACCGCCACCGGGCAGGAGGTGTTCCACAACTACTTCGGCCCCTTCAACGAGGGCTTCCAGTACGTCCCGGCGGGGGATATCGAAGCGCTGCGGGAACTGGTGGACCGCCACA
>OGHB01000893.1_pt1 | contig 14316 bp, 2 predicted proteins | sample 1571451 | NCBI WGS metagenome assembly OGHB01 (sample SAMEA2582071, study PRJEB24529) | metagenome | biome: Human gut stool | place: China | collected 2011
TCACTTGTTTACCTTCATAATCAAAGTAGAGGTGTTGACCATTGACGACTTGATCAAAGAGGAGGGCCTTACCATCCTTACCGAAGTAGTACCAGTGTCCATCTGCGTAGACGAATTGGTTAGTTACCGCAGCTCCAGTTTCGGCTTCGAAGTAGTAAGTTGGGTTGTCTTCTGCTCTATTTGGGAAGGAAATGTAAAATTTAGGTCTAACTAATTGTCCACGAACTTGTTCGTTTGTTTCGTATTTGTTCATTGGATTGTTGGAGAAGTAATATAATTTCCCATCGATTTCTTTAAAACCTTTTGCTTTTTTTCCGTTTTCCTCTAAATAGTACCAACGGCCATAAGATTTAACAAAACCAGTTTTTTCTACAGCTTCGCCAGTTTCATCATCATAGTAAGGTGGATTTTGATATATGTTAAAGGAACCACGAAGGACCCTTCCGTTTTGCTCAACATAGTAATCCTTACCGTTAACACTTATACTTCCAGTTCGTCCATTACTGCTAAAATAGTATAAATCGTCACCAATTTTAATAAACTGATCACGAGGGAGCTCTTTCCGTGCGCCAGTATCTTTATCGTAGTAGTAACCATCAAGAACAGTATCTTTAGCTTGTACACCATTATAGTCAAAGTAAACATGTACCCCATCGATGGTTTGTGAGCCTTTAAGGATATTACCTTCTGCATCTGCATAGTACCATTTACCATTATGGTTGAAGTATTGATTTTTTACAAGAGCACCGGAGTCTTTATCATAATATCTCATAGGAGTACCAGATAGATAATATTTTTCTTTTATGACTAATTTACCATCTTTGTCAGTAAAGCCCCCTTTAATTTGTTGCCCTGTTTTAGTATCAAAATGGACTTGAACCCCATCGATGGTCTGTTCGCCTTTGAGAATCTTACCCTCAGCATTGACGTAGTACCAATTATCGTTAACTTGGACATAGCGACTTGTTCCCAAATCTACTTTGGCACCAGAATTTTGGTCGTAATAGTAACCATTATCACCAAACTCTCCTTTTACTTGTTTACCCCCATAAGGATCAAAGTATACAGGAACATTGTTAATGGTTTGAGAACCTTTAAGTCTTTTACCGTCATTGCCTACATAGTACCAGTCTTTATCAACTTGGACATAGCTATTGGTTACGAGAGCACCAGTGACCCCATCGTAGTATTTATCGTTTCTTGCGAAATTTCCTTTAACTTGAGCACCAGTTTCTTTATCAAAGAAGTATTCAATGTTGTCGATGACTGTTGCCCCTTTGATAGCCTTACTATCAGCTCCAATAAAGTAGGTTTTGTCTTTAACTGTTACGAAACGATTAGTAACTAGATTTCCAGAGTCTTTATCATGAAATTGTTTGTTGTAGTCAAAATCTCCTTTCACTTGGATACCTTTATAGCCAAAGTAGACATGAGCGCCATCAATAGTTTGTTCACCTGTCAAGATTTTTCCATCGTTACCGATGTAGTACCAGTTGCCTTTAATTTGAACATAACGGTTTGTGCCTAGGTCGACTCGGTTACCATCCTGATCATAGAAGTAGCCATCGTCACCAAAATTGTCGAAGACTTGTCTTCCATCATATGTAAAGTAAACCTGTTTACCATTGATAGTTTTAGCACCTTTTACACGAATACCCTGCTCATCAACATAGTAGCGTTCATTTTGGTGGGTATAGTTATCGTAGGCAATAACGTAGTTGTTAGTGACTAGTGCACCAGAATCTTTGTCGTAATAGTGTTCTTTATTGTTAGTATCATTTCTAACAAAATAGCCCTTAACTTGAACACCACCTTGATTGAAGTAAACCTTAACGCCATCGATGGTTTGTGGTCCCTTTAAAATAGCACCATCATTTCCAGCATAGTACCATTTTCCGTTTAATTCAAAATAGCGGTTTGTCCCGAAATCAACTTGTTTTCCGTTTTCGTCGTAATAACGGCCATCAGAAGCAAATCTACCTTTAACTTGTTCACCGTAGTCGTCAAAATAATTCCATTCCCCATTAATTTCTTTGGGACCGATTACTTTATTGCCATTTTCATCTAGGTAATAGGTGCTACCGTAACTCTCAACGAATTTATTAGTAACAAGAGCACCAGAATCTTTGTCATAATAGTGACCGTCCCAGGTAAATTCCCCTTTAACCTGAACACCACTATCTCTAAAGTAGACCTTAACGCCATCAATAGTTTGTGGTCCAGTTAGGTCTTTACCGCTAGCATCTTTGTAACGCCAGTAGCCGTATTCGTCTCTATAGTACTGACCACCGGTGACATTTGTTTCATTAGGTACTGAAGCTGTCTCGCTGGCAGCTCGGTCTGTAGTTACGGCTTCACGTGTTTGGCCTGCAACTGATTCTGTAGGAGTTTGGCTTTCGTTTGCAGTTGTTGAGGCAGTTTCACTGACAACTTCAGAGCTTGCAGCAGAAGTTGTGGCTTGTTCTGAGACATTTGTAGTGCTTTCAGTGCTGGCTGCCTTTTCGGTAGTAGCAGGAGCTTCGACAACCTTAGTTTCTACGAGGTCTGCTGTGGTTTCCACATTGGTTGTGGTAGCAGTAGTTGCATCAAGGTTTGATGTGTTGTCAGCTTTAGCTTCCTCAGCGAAGGCAGGTCTTGCGATAAAGGCAAAACTTGCAAGAGCAGTTGCACATGAGAATGCAATCAGACGTTTTTTGGACTTAGGTCCAGTAAAATTAGAATGTACTTTCATACTTTTTCCTCCATTTCCTAAGTCCTATTATAGCGCTATTTTAGAGACTTTCAAGAAAATATAAGAAATTTAGACAAAAATAAGAAAACGATTACATTTAAAAGTGTCTAACAAGGTAAAATTCACAATTTTTGCAGTCCTTGTAACTTAAAAAACAAAAAAATCCAGGACCTATGCCCTGGATTTTAGGAGATTATGAAAAAGAAAAGTTTTAGGATAGTTGTAGTATACAAAGCGATTCCTAAAGTTTTCTTAAAGTGGAAGATGGAATTACTTTTTCATAATGATTACTGTTCACTTACACTAATTGAGGAGTTTTCCATTTCCCTCAGCATCAAAATGGTAGGTCTTACCTTCGATAGTGAGGGTAGTGTTCTCAGTACGTGCACCACTGTTAGGATCATAATAATGAAGTTTATCATTTACAGTGACAAGTTCCCCTTTAGCTTGTTTGCCATCTCTATGGAAATAGACATGAGCCCCATCAATAGTTTGTTCACCGGTTAGTGCATACCAATTAGGTCCAAAGTAATACCAGTTACCATTAACCTCTTTATATTGATTTTTTATAGCAGTAGCTGTTTCCTTATCAAAGTAATAGATATGGCTACCATTAGGAATAAGTGATGGGAAATAGTCTTTAGTCAAGCCATTCGCACTAACCCTACCATCAGCATATTTATTTGTCGGAGCATCAAACATATAAAGTTCTCCGTTGATAATGTGAAGCCCTAATGGGACGTGACCAGAAGCGGTAATGTAATATCTATTACCATTTTTGGCCTTAACGAATTGAGGCCCTTTGACTTCCTTATTATTCAAATCGTAGAATGAAGAGTAGCCATAAGGATATAGAAATTCTTCTCTAGCAAGGTGGGGATCTGCACCGCCCGTAAAGGTATACTCTTTACCATTGATAGTTCGAACTCCCCCTTCTCTAAGTCTTTTGCCTTTAGCATCAACATAATAAGTCTTTCCATTCAAATCGACAAATTGTTCCTTAAGGCGGGCACCACTATCTTTATCGTAAAATGAATCGTTTTCAGCAAAGTTTCCTTTAACCTGCTTACCAGTACTATCGAAGTAGACCTCGACACCATCAATGACTTGTTCACCAGTAAGGCGTTTGCCGTCATTACCAATATAATACCAATTATTGTTTATGTTTTGATAATGATTTTGTCCTAAGTCTACTCGGTCTCCTGAATTTTTACTGTAATAGTAGCCATCCGAAGCGAAGTCGCCCTTAATCTGTTTACCGTCTTGGTCAAAGAAAACATTATGACCATCAACGACATGGGCACCTTTAAGAGGAGTACCTTTAGCACCGATTCTATACCAATTGTTATTGAAGTTAACATAACGATTGGTTACTTGTACTCCTGAATTTTCATCATAGTACGCTCCATTTTCAGCAAAGTTCCCTTTAACTTGCTTGCCATCTTTATCAAAGTAAAAATTGTTGCCATTAATGACTTGTTCACCTTTTACAATTTTACCTTCGTTATTAAGATAGTACCAGTTACCGTTCACTTGAACAAACTGATTGTTGCCAAGATTAACGCGTGCACCAGAATCTTTATCATAATAGAAACCGTCATCTGCGAAAATCCCTTTAGCTTGAACCCCATTTTTGTCAAAGAATACGGTTACGCCATTAATGACTTGCTCTCCTTTAAGAGCTTTAGAGTCTGAACCGATATAGAACCATTTATCTTTATTTTCAAGGGTATTATATGAGTTACTCTGGTCATTGATTTGAACATAACGATTAGTAACAGGTTCCCCTGTAATTGCATCATAAAAAAGTCCATTAGGTGCGAAATTTCCCTTAACTTGGATACCGTATTCACCGAAGTTGAGATGCTTACCATTAATAATTTGTTCTCCCTTAATTGTATTGCCTTCGTTATCGAGGTAATAAATAAGGGTTCCTGATGGTTGCTCTAAGGAGACAAAGCTATTTTTGACGAGTGCTCCAGTGTCTTTATCATAATAAAAACCATCGTAGCCGAAGTCTCCTTTGGCTTGGTGTCCTCTATAGTTAAAGTAGACACGAACGCCGTCAATAACTTGTGGACCTGTTACCACTTTTCCGTCTGACCCAAGATAATACCAATGGGTCTCTAGAGTTGGAGCCATTGAGCCGTTCGATTCGTAGCGTGTTAATTGAATATAACGGTTTGTCACGAGCTCGCCAGTATCCTTGTCATAGAATTGGCCGTCAGAATTAAAATCCCCTTTAATTTGATATCCGTAATAAGGGGTAAAGTAAACTTTCACACCATCAATGACTTGTTCACCTTTAAGTATCTTTCCATCTTCATCAACATAGAACCAATGGTTATCGATGAACACGTAGTGTTTTTTCCCTAGATCAACTAAATTACCATCTTGATTATAGAAACGCCCATTGTCAGCAACGCTATTACGCACCTGTGCTCCATCATACTTATCGAAATAGACAGATTTTCCATTGATGATTTGTTCACCTTTTAATTTGTCGCCATTTTTATCAACATAGAAAGGATAGATAGTGTTGTTATAGTTGTATTTAGTGCTAAAAACATAGCTATCTGTTACAAGGTTACCATCTTTATCGTAGAAGTGTTCATTGCTAGCAAATCCGTCTCGAACTTGAAGGCCGTTGTAATCATTGAAATAAACTTGTTTTCCTTGAATGGTTTGTGCGCCTTTTAATGGTTCACCATTTTTATCGACATAGTAAACACCACCAAGATGATTAATATAACGATCCGTTACAAGAGCACCAGAATCTGCATCATAGTATTGTTTATTTTTTGAAAAGTTTCCCTTGACTTGTATGCCATTTTCATCGAAATAAACGTTGACCCCATCGATTTTTTGTGCACCAGTTAGGTTCTTACCACTAGCATCCTTATAATACCAGTTACCAAGGCTATCACTATAATATTGACCACCGGTAACATTGGTTTCACTATTGGTATCTGCGGTTGCTGATGCAGCCTCACTGGCAGCCCGGTCTGTAGTTACAGCTTCGCGTGTTTGGCCTGAGGCCGATTCTGCAGGTGCTTGACTTTCGCTTGCAGTTGTTGAAGCTGTTTCACTAGCGTTTTCCGAACTTGTAGCAGAAGTTGTGGCTTGTTCTGAAACATTTGTGGTGTTTTCTGTGCTAGCCACATTTTCAGTAGTAGCAGGAGCTTCGACAACCTTAGTTTCTACGAGGTCTGCTGTGGTTTCCACATTGGTTGTGGTAGCAGTAGTTGCATCAAGGTTTGATGTGTTGTCAGCTTTAGCTTCCTCAGCGAAGGCAGGTCTTGCGATAAAGGCAAAACTTGCAAGAGCAGTTGCACATGAGAATGCAATCAGACGTTTTTTGGACTTAGGTCCAGTAAAATTAGAATGTACTTTCATACTTTTTCCTCCATTTCCTAAGTCCTATTATAGCGCTATTTTAGAGACTTTCAAGAAAATATAAGAAATTTAGACAAAAATAAGAAAACGATTACATAGGAAAGCGAGTAAATGGCAAATGTCACAATTTTTGCAATCATAGGAACTTAAAAAATAAAAAAATCCAGGACCTGTGCCCTGGATAAGGAGATTATGAAAAAGAAAAGTTTTAGGATGATTATAGTATATAGAGCAGAGCCTAAAGTTTTCTTAAAGTAAGGAATAGCTTAAACTTTAGTCGCGTTACCATTTTCATCAAAATGATAAGTTACACCTTTGATAGTACGTGTTTGGTTAGTGACGAGTTCACCAGAGTTTTCATCGTAGTAGTGACCATCTGGTGCAAAAGCGCCTTTAACTTGTCTACCATGATTTTTATCGAAGTAAAGTTGTTGTCCATTAATCTGAACGGCACCAGTAGCTGCTGAACCATCCGCATAGAAGTAGTACCAGTAATTACCCCATTGATAGAAACGATTTTTAATTGCTCTACCGTCATGACCGAAGTAGTAGATTTTACCATCGATGTAATTAATACTGTCTTGCCACATGTCACCCAGTTGGGTGTACTTATAGGCACCTCCTCGACGGAAGTAATATAAATCACCATTGATTTCATGAAGTCCAAGGACTTTGTTACCTTTCTCGTCAAGATAGTAAGTTAAGCCTCTGTTATCTTTAACAAACCCAGCTTTGGTTACTTTGCGACCATTATCTTTATCGTAATAGTACTCAGGCATATAGACGCCATCTTGACCAAATCCTCCTTTAGCTTGTACCCCTCGATAGTTGAAGAAGACATCTTGTCCATCGATATTTCGAGCTCCCTTGACTGGCTTACCGTCTTTACCTACATAGAACCAATTACCCATGTATTCAACATAACGATTGGTTACAAGATTTCCAGAATTAATATCGTAGAATGCGTATAAATCACCGTAGGAATCACCATAAGCACCTTTAACCTGTTGACCATTGTCGCGGAAAAATAACTTTTGACCGTTAATGATTTGAGCACCAGTGAGGTTGTCTCCATTTACGTTCTTATAATACCAGTTTCCATTATCGTCGCTATAATAACCATTTGGGTTAGGAGCATCCATACCTACGCCGTTTTCATCAAATCGATAGGTCATACCATTAATTGTTAGAGTGGTGTTAGAGACGCGTGCTCCAGAATTAGGATCATAGTAGCGAAGAACACCATTGTCGAGAACAAGCTCTCCCTTAGCTTGACGACCATTAGCATATAGGTAAACGATTTGACCGTCTATATTGACTTCACCATCTTGAGGACGAATAGCATTTCCATCTGCACCATAATAGTACCAGCCATCATTTTCTTGGACATAGCGATTTTTAACGGCTTGACCAGTAACTGAGTCAAAATAGTAGCGACGGGTAATATTAGTAGGGGTACCAAAACCATAAGTACGTGGTGAATTTTGCCCTTCTTCTAGTAAAATGCTGATTCCTTTTTGTAGGACGCCGGTATCAACAGGAGAGGCAGCTTCACGTGCTTTAAAATAGTAGATATTACCATCAATTTCACGTATTCCTGTAAATTTAGAACCATCGTTCTTGATGTAAAAGGTTTGGCCTTTTTTATTCTGAACTAGACCTTCTTTTCGGACCCTTGCACCAGAGTTAGAGTCGTAATAGAAAGTTTGATCTGGATAGCTATAGTCCTCTCCGCTAAAGTCACCTTTGATTTGAACACCTTTATAATCGAAGTAGACTTCTTGACCATTGATAGTTTGTTCTCCAGTGAGTGGATAGCCATCTTTACCTAAATAGTACCAATTACCTTGGGATTCAAGGTATCGATTCGTCCATAGTTGCCCAGTATCAACATCGTAGTAACGAAATAGATTATTATTCCTATCGAGTAAAGGCCCCTTAACTTGTTGCCCATTACTGCGGAAATAAACATTTTGGCCATCGATAGTCTGTTCGCCTACGAGGTTTTTACCACTAGAATCTTTATAATACCAGTTGCCTTGGTCATCGCTATAGTATTGACCACCGGTGACATTTGTTTCACTATTGGTATCTGCGGTTGCTGTTGCAGTCTCATTGGCAGCCCGGTCTGTAGTTACAGCTTCGCGTGTTTGGCCTGAGGCTGATTCTGCAGGTGATTGACTTTCACTTGCAGTTATTGAAGCTGTTTCACTGGCAGTTTCAGAGCTTGCAGCAGAAGTTGTGGCTTGTTCTGAGACATTTGTAGTGCTTTCAGTGCTGGCTGCCTTTTCGGTAGTAGCAGGAGCTTCGACAACCTTAGTTTCTACGAGGTCTGCTGTGGTTTCCACATTGGTTGTGGTAGCAGTAGTTGCATCAAGGTTTGATGTGTTGTCAGCTTTAGCTTCCTCAGCGAAGGCAGGTCTTGCGATAAAGGCAAAACTTGCAAGAGCAGTTGCACATGAGAATGCAATCAGACGTTTTTTGGACTTAGGTCCAGTAAAATTAGAATGTACTTTCATACTTTTTCCTCCATTTCCTAAGTCCTATTATAGCGCTATTTTAGAGACTTTCAAGAAAATATAAGAAATTTAGACAAAAATAAGAAAACGATTACATTTAAAAGTGTCTAACAAGGTAAAATTCACAATTTTTGCAGTCCTTGTAACTTAAAAAACAAAAAAATCCAGGACCTATGCCCTGGATTTTAGGAGATTATGAAAAAGAAAAGTTTTAGGATAGTTGTAGTATACAAAGCGATTCCTAAAGTTTTCTTAAAGTGGAAGATGGAATTACTTTTTCATAATGATTACTGTTCACTTACACTAATTGAGGAGTTTTCCATTTCCCTCAGCATCAAAATGGTAGGTCTTACCTTCGATAGTGAGGGTAGTGTTCTCAGTACGTGCACCACTGTTAGGATCATAATAATGAAGTTTATCATTTACAGTGACAAGTTCCCCTTTAGCTTGTTTGCCATCTCTATGGAAATAGACATGAGCCCCATCAATAGTTTGTTCACCGGTTAGTGCATACCAATTAGGTCCAAAGTAATACCAGTTACCATTAACCTCTTTATATTGATTTTTTATAGCAGTAGCTGTTTCCTTATCAAAGTAATAGATATGGCTACCATTAGGAATAAGTGATGGGAAATAGTCTTTAGTCAAGCCATTCGCACTAACCCTACCATCAGCATATTTATTTGTCGGAGCATCAAACATATAAAGTTCTCCGTTGATAATGTGAAGCCCTAATGGGACGTGACCAGAAGCGGTAATGTAATATCTATTACCATTTTTGGCCTTAACGAATTGAGGCCCTTTGACTTCCTTATTATTCAAATCGTAGAATGAAGAGTAGCCATAAGGATATAGAAATTCTTCTCTAGCAAGGTGGGGATCTGCACCGCCCGTAAAGGTATACTCTTTACCATTGATAGTTCGAACTCCCCCTTCTCTAAGTCTTTTGCCTTTAGCATCAACATAATAAGTCTTTCCATTCAAATCGACAAATTGTTCCTTAAGGCGGGCACCACTATCTTTATCGTAAAATGAATCGTTTTCAGCAAAGTTTCCTTTAACCTGCTTACCAGTACTATCGAAGTAGACCTCGACACCATCAATGACTTGTTCACCAGTAAGGCGTTTGCCGTCATTACCAATATAATACCAATTATTGTTTATGTTTTGATAATGATTTTGTCCTAAGTCTACTCGGTCTCCTGAATTTTTACTGTAATAGTAGCCATCCGAAGCGAAGTCGCCCTTAATCTGTTTACCGTCTTGGTCAAAGAAAACATTATGACCATCAACGACATGGGCACCTTTAAGAGGAGTACCTTTAGCACCGATTCTATACCAATTGTTATTGAAGTTAACATAACGATTGGTTACTTGTACTCCTGAATTTTCATCATAGTACGCTCCATTTTCAGCAAAGTTCCCTTTAACTTGCTTGCCATCTTTATCAAAGTAAAAATTGTTGCCATTAATGACTTGTTCACCTTTTACAATTTTACCTTCGTTATTAAGATAGTACCAGTTACCGTTCACTTGAACAAACTGATTGTTGCCAAGATTAACGCGTGCACCAGAATCTTTATCATAATAGAAACCGTCATCTGCGAAAATCCCTTTAGCTTGAACCCCATTTTTGTCAAAGAATACGGTTACGCCATTAATGACTTGCTCTCCTTTAAGAGCTTTAGAGTCTGAACCGATATAGAACCATTTATCTTTATTTTCAAGGGTATTATATGAGTTACTCTGGTCATTGATTTGAACATAACGATTAGTAACAGGTTCCCCTGTAATTGCATCATAAAAAAGTCCATTAGGTGCGAAATTTCCCTTAACTTGGATACCGTATTCACCGAAGTTGAGATGCTTACCATTAATAATTTGTTCTCCCTTAATTGTATTGCCTTCGTTATCGAGGTAATAAATAAGGGTTCCTGATGGTTGCTCTAAGGAGACAAAGCTATTTTTGACGAGTGCTCCAGTGTCTTTATCATAATAAAAACCATCGTAGCCGAAGTCTCCTTTGGCTTGGTGTCCTCTATAGTTAAAGTAGACACGAACGCCGTCAATAACTTGTGGACCTGTTACCACTTTTCCGTCTGACCCAAGATAATACCAATGGGTCTCTAGAGTTGGAGCCATTGAGCCGTTCGATTCGTAGCGTGTTAATTGAATATAACGGTTTGTCACGAGCTCGCCAGTATCCTTGTCATAGAATTGGCCGTCAGAATTAAAATCCCCTTTAATTTGATATCCGTAATAAGGGGTAAAGTAAACTTTCACACCATCAATGACTTGTTCACCTTTAAGTATCTTTCCATCTTCATCAACATAGAACCAATGGTTATCGATGAACACGTAGTGTTTTTTCCCTAGATCAACTAAATTACCATCTTGATTATAGAAACGCCCATTGTCAGCAACGCTATTACGCACCTGTGCTCCATCATACTTATCGAAATAGACAGATTTTCCATTGATGATTTGTTCACCTTTTAATTTGTCGCCATTTTTATCAACATAGAAAGGATAGATAGTGTTGTTATAGTTGTATTTAGTGCTAAAAACATAGCTATCTGTTACAAGGTTACCATCTTTATCGTAGAAGTGTTCATTGCTAGCAAATCCGTCTCGAACTTGAAGGCCGTTGTAATCATTGAAATAAACTTGTTTTCCTTGAATGGTTTGTGCGCCTTTTAATGGTTCACCATTTTTATCGACATAGTAAACACCACCAAGATGATTAATATAACGATCCGTTACAAGAGCACCAGAATCTGCATCATAGTATTGTTTATTTTTTGAAAAGTTTCCCTTGACTTGTATGCCATTTTCATCGAAATAAACGTTGACCCCATCGATTTTTTGTGCACCAGTTAGGTTCTTACCACTAGCATCCTTATAATACCAGTTACCAAGGCTATCACTATAATATTGACCACCGGTAACATTGGTTTCACTATTGGTATCTGCGGTTGCTGATGCAGCCTCACTGGCAGCCCGGTCTGTAGTTACAGCTTCGCGTGTTTGGCCTGAGGCCGATTCTGCAGGTGCTTGACTTTCGCTTGCAGTTGTTGAAGCTGTTTCACTAGCGTTTTCCGAACTTGTAGCAGAAGTTGTGGCTTGTTCTGAAACATTTGTGGTGTTTTCTGTGCTAGCCACATTTTCAGTAGTAGCAGGAGCTTCGACAACCTTAGTTTCTACGAGGTCTGCTGTGGTTTCCACATTGGTTGTGGTAGCAGTAGTTGCATCAAGGTTTGATGTGTTGTCAGCTTTAGCTTCCTCAGCGAAGGCAGGTCTTGCGATAAAGGCAAAACTTGCAAGAGCAGTTGCACATGAGAATGCAATCAGACGTTTTTTGGACTTAGGTCCAGTAAAATTAGAATGTACTTTCATACTTTTTCCTCCATTTCCTAAGTCCTATTATAGCGCTATTTTAGAGACTTTCAAGAAAATATAAGAAATTTAGACAAAAATAAGAAAACGATTACATAGGAAAGCGAGTAAATGGCAAATGTCACAATTTTTGCAATCATAGGAACTTAAAAAATAAAAAAATCCAGGACCTGTGCCCTGGATAAGGAGATTATGAAAAAGAAAAGTTTTAGGATGATTATAGTATATAGAGCAGAGCCTAAAGTTTTCTTAAAGTAAGGAATAGCTTAAACTTTAGTCGCGTTACCATTTTCATCAAAATGATAAGTTACACCTTTGATAGTACGTGTTTGGTTAGTGACGAGTTCACCAGAGTTTTCATCGTAGTAGTGACCATCTGGTGCAAAAGCGCCTTTAACTTGTCTACCATGATTTTTATCGAAGTAAAGTTGTTGTCCATTAATCTGAACGGCACCAGTAGCTGCTGAACCATCCGCATAGAAGTAGTACCAGTAATTACCCCATTGATAGAAACGATTTTTAATTGCTCTACCGTCATGACCGAAGTAGTAGATTTTACCATCGATGTAATTAATACTGTCTTGCCACATGTCACCCAGTTGGGTGTACTTATAGGCACCTCCTCGACGGAAGTAATATAAATCACCATTGATTTCATGAAGTCCAAGGACTTTGTTACCTTTCTCGTCAAGATAGTAAGTTAAGCCTCTGTTATCTTTAACAAACCCAGCTTTGGTTACTTTGCGACCATTATCTTTATCGTAATAGTACTCAGGCATATAGACGCCATCTTGACCAAATCCTCCTTTAGCTTGTACCCCTCGATAGTTGAAGAAGACATCTTGTCCATCGATATTTCGAGCTCCCTTGACTGGCTTACCGTCTTTACCTACATAGAACCAATTACCCATGTATTCAACATAACGATTGGTTACAAGATTTCCAGAATTAATATCGTAGAATGCGTATAAATCACCGTAGGAATCACCATAAGCACCTTTAACCTGTTGACCATTGTCGCGGAAAAATAACTTTTGACCGTTAATGATTTGAGCACCAGTGAGGTTGTCTCCATTTACGTTCTTATAATACCAGTTTCCATTATCGTCGCTATAATAACCATTTGGGTTAGGAGCATCCATACCTACGCCGTTTTCATCAAATCGATAGGTCATACCATTAATTGTTAGAGTGGTGTTAGAGACGCGTGCTCCAGAATTAGGATCATAGTAGCGAAGAACACCATTGTCGAGAACAAGCTCTCCCTTAGCTTGACGACCATTAGCATATAGGTAAACGATTTGACCGTCTATATTGACTTCACCATCTTGAGGACGAATAGCATTTCCATCTGCACCATAATAGTACCAGCCATCATTTTCTTGGACATAGCGATTTTTAACGGCTTGACCAGTAACTGAGTCAAAATAGTAGCGACGGGTAATATTAGTAGGGGTACCAAAACCATAAGTACGTGGTGAATTTTGCCCTTCTTCTAGTAAAATGCTGATTCCTTTTTGTAGGACGCCGGTATCAACAGGAGAGGCAGCTTCACGTGCTTTAAAATAGTAGATATTACCATCAATTTCACGTATTCCTGTAAATTTAGAACCATCGTTCTTGATGTAAAAGGTTTGGCCTTTTTTATTCTGAACTAGACCTTCTTTTCGGACCCTTGCACCAGAGTTAGAGTCGTAATAGAAAGTTTGATCTGGATAGCTATAGTCCTCTCCGCTAAAGTCACCTTTGATTTGAACACCTTTATAATCGAAGTAGACTTCTTGACCATTGATAGTTTGTTCTCCAGTGAGTGGATAGCCATCTTTACCTAAATAGTACCAATTACCTTGGGATTCAAGGTATCGATTCGTCCATAGTTGCCCAGTATCAACATCGTAGTAACGAAATAGATTATTATTCCTATCGAGTAAAGGCCCCTTAACTTGTTGCCCATTACTGCGGAAATAAACATTTTGGCCATCGATAGTCTGTTCGCCTACGAGGTTTTTACCACTAGAATCTTTATAATACCAGTTGCCTTGGTCATCGCTATAGTATTGACCACCGGTGACATTTGTTTCACTATTGGTATCTGCGGTTGCTGTTGCAGTCTCATTGGCAGCCCGGTCTGTAGTTACAGCTTCGCGTGTTTGGCCTGAGGCTGATTCTGCAGGTGATTGACTTTCACTTGCAGTTATTGAAGCTGTTTCACTGGCAGTTTCAGAGCTTGCAGCAGAAGTTGTGGCTTGTTCTGAGACATTTGTAGTGCTTTCA
>OGHB01000895.1_pt1 | contig 14299 bp, 9 predicted proteins | sample 1571451 | NCBI WGS metagenome assembly OGHB01 (sample SAMEA2582071, study PRJEB24529) | metagenome | biome: Human gut stool | place: China | collected 2011
TGTTCGTGTATATATTGACGGCAAACGAACACCACAAGTTGAGAGTGACGGTTCTGAAAGTTATGTTTGTTATGGTTGGGGATTCCCGACCCCGCCTGAAGTGCATCCAATGGGAGGGTATGACGGTCTTTCGGATAACCCATGGTCTATGACTCGTTTTTGTATAGGCGATAGTTATCCTTTCTATTCAGAACTGAAGTTTGGAATAGAGTCGGGCGAATATAACAATCAGTATTTGGAACACTCGGGTACTATATTCTATTATGGTCAAGATAAAAATGTACTGGTGAAAACTGATAGTTTGGATTTAAACTCTTCTCGTTCTATTAAACGGCACTCTTATAAAGCTATGGGTAATGTACGCAGAACAAAATTGGAAAGTTTCTTTGAGGGAAATGAGGATCGTATTTTATATGTAGGAGAAACCGTCCGGTTTGAAAGTTTTAGTAGTTTTAGAGTGAATATATCTTCTCAAAATGAAGGAGTGCGTTTACGTAGGTTGAGCGACCAAAACGATGTTCGACAAGCAGCCCGTGTTTTTGTTGATGGTGAAGAGGTTACAGAACGTTTATGGTATGTAGCTGATAGTAACCCTTATAAACGCTGGCTGGAAGATGACTTTGAAATTCCAGCCAGGTATACTAAGGGAAAAAAATCATTAAATATTCGTATCGTACCAGTTTCTATGTCTAAAGAGGGAAAAAATACTTGGAATGAAGCTGAATATCAGGTGTTTTGTTATAATAATTAAATATTATAAATCAATACTACCGTGTACGCCACATAACAAAGTATCATAATCCCTCCTTCGATTCTTGTGATAGTCCTTTTGGCAAAGAACAGCCCGAATAACCAGAGCAGGATACCGGAACCTACTAGTGTAAACAGGTCGAAGTTGGTAATTCCGCTAAGATGGAGAGGAGTGATGCTGGCGCTACATCCCAGTACAAAGAATATATTGAAGAGATTACTACCGATCACATTTCCAATAGCAATTTCTGGATTTTTCTTTAATGCGGCAACGATAGACGTAGCCAGTTCAGGAAGAGAAGTACCTCCTGCAACCAGTGTCAGTCCGATAATCGATTCGCTGACACCTAGGTTGCGGGCGATACCCGTAGCACCATCAACAAACAACTGGCCTCCAAAAATGAGGGCGGCCAAGCCTCCGATGATATAAAGAATGGATTTCCACCAAGGGAGTGTTTTGATTTCTGTCTCCTCTTCTATGGTCGGAGCTTCTATCTGTCCCGCCTGTTCCGTTGTCCCCGGCTTGGAGGCGATGGCAAAGGTGTAACCCATGAAGATGACGAAGAAACAAAGTAATAATAAGCCGTCTATTCTGTTCAGGATATTCTCCGGAGCTTTATCCAGAAATACATCATTGGCACAAATCAGCAAGACAATAGAAGAAAGTATGCAGAGCGGTATTTCTTTTCTAAGCGTATTGCGGGTGATGACAATCGGGGCGAATAAGGCCGTGCAGCCCACAATCATCAACGTATTGAAAATGTTACTTCCCACCACGTTGCCTATGGCAATATCCGCGCTTCCTTTGAGGGCAGAAGATATACTGACCGTCAGTTCCGGGGCAGAAGTGCCGAATGCAACAATGGTAAGTCCGATCACGATGGGAGGGATGTGAAAGCGCTTGGCTACCGAGGCGGCACCGTCTGTTAATCCGTTAGCTCCTAGAAGAATGAGGATTAATCCCCCGATAAGTAATAATATATTCATATTTTTTTCTCTTTTAGTGGCAAAGATAATCAATTTGGAAATGGTAATGTCAAAAACAATCCGTATGTTTGCTCTGTTTTTAATGAAATGTTAGATTAACCTTAATTATAATCAAGGAATATAAGGTATGGAAATAAATAAAATAAAACGGTCGTTACTGGTGTTGTTCTTTTCTTTCCTGGCAATCGGGGTGCAAGCACAGTTGGAACAGGCAGTTAAGAAGATATTTGCCGGAGATACAATAGCGGGCAGACATGTTCCTTTGAAACGGGATTCGGACTCCATCTATCTGGTGAATATGCGGAAATCATTGGAGGAAGCCCGGCTCAACGAGGCGAATATGCGGATGGAAATGGAGCAGATGAAGCTCCAGATGGCTACCGCCGACTCCGTGAAGTATGCACAGCAGCGACAGCGTATCGACTCTCTGCGGCAGTTCACTAAGGGCATGCCGGTAGTGGCGGACGGTGATACCTTATTTTACCTTTTCACCAAACGTGGCGGATATACTCCCCAGCAACGTGCACAGATGACCGGTGCAGCGATCGAAGAAATAGGAAGACGTTTTAATTTGAAACCTGATTCTGTTGCTATTGACCATTCGGACATTGTTTCTGATTTGATGTATGGCAGCAAAGTACTGCTTTCTCTTACCGATCAGGACGCTTTGTGGGAAGGAGTCTCCCGTGATTCGCTGGCTAAGGAAAGACAACAAAATGTCATTACCAAACTGCATGAGATGAAGGCGGAGCACGGACTTTGGCGAATGGCAAAGCGTGTGCTCTATTTTGTGTTGGTAATTGTAGGGCAGTATTTCCTGTTCCGCTTGACCAACTGGTTGTTCCGTAAACTGAAAGCGCGTATTTTGCGTCTGAAAGACACGAAGATAAAACCGGTATCCATCCAGGGATATGAATTGCTGGATGCGCAGAAACAGGCAAACCTGTTAGTATTCCTGTCCAGTATCGGGCGGTATATACTGATGGGGTTGCAGCTACTGTTTACCGTACCGTTGATTTTCATCATCTTCCCACAGACAGAAGGACTGGCATATCAACTGTTAGGATATATATGGAATCCGATTCGCGCTATCTTTGTGGGTATCATTGACTATATTCCTAAGTTGTTTACCATTATCGTTATTTGGTATGCTGTGAGGTACCTGGTACGTCTCGTCTTGTATCTGGCACGTGAAGTAGAAGCAGGACGACTCAAAATTAACGGCTTCTACCCGGACTGGGCGATGCCGACTTTCCATATCGCCCGTTTCCTGCTTTATGCATTTATGATTGCGATGATTTATCCTTATCTCCCAGGCTCCGATTCCGGTGTGTTCCAAGGTATTTCGGTATTTGTCGGATTGATCGTTTCGCTCGGATCAAGTACGGTTATCGGTAATATTATTGCCGGACTGGTGATTACTTATATGCGTCCGTTCAAGATGGGCGACCGGATCAAATTGAATGATACCACAGGTGATATCATCGAAAAAACTCCTCTTGTCACCCGTATCCGGACTCCTAAAAATGAGGTTGTGACTGTTCCCAATTCATTTATCATGTCGTCTCATACGGTAAACTACAGTACTTCAGCTCGTGAATATGGATTGATTATTCACTCGGAAGTATCTATCGGCTATGATGTTCCCTGGCGGCAGGTTAATCAGATATTGATTGATGCTGCGTTGAACACTCCCGGTGTGGTGGATGATCCGCGTCCGTTTGTGTTGGAAACTTCTTTGAGCGATTGGTATCCGGTCTATCAAATTAATGCTTATATCAAACAGGCAGATAAGATGGCACAGATTTATTCGGATTTGCATCAGAACATTCAGGATAAATTTAATGAGGCCGGCATTGAAATCATGTCACCGCACTATATGGCAGTTCGGGATGGAAATGAATCGACCACTCCCAAGGAGTACCAGAAAAGCAATAATCCTTCTAATAAAGCCGGAGAAGAAAGTAAACCTGAATAGTTATTACTGTCGCCGCCATTATTGCTGTTGTGTTGTATAATGAATATCAAAACGTCCGTTAGTCAGACGTTTGCCGTTGCCGAAGGTTGCACTGATAATATTCAATTCTGGGTCGAAATGGCTTATAAAAGCTGTTCCGTCTTCCAGTTCTTCTCCTCTGAACCGTATATCGGTGAGAGTTGCTTCTTTGCCTTCCTGGGGAGATAAAATGATGAAGTGTATGTTGATGTCAGGTTTGACGGAAACATTGACGGATAGTTTGTCCTCCTCCGGATAGTAGTGGAATGAATCATACGTCCAGACATACGAGTGCCCCCAATTCAGGTATCGTCCTCCCACATAAATCCATCCGTCCATCAGACAGCCAAAGGTGTTGGCACCTGTAGTGGTGACAGAAGGTAAAACTGTAATGTCAATCGATTCATCTTCCGTACAGCTCCAAAAGCTGATAATGGAAAAAAGAATGAGTATATATTTCTTCATAGTGCTTTTTTTGAGTGAATGTTAGAAATAATAGGATAATCCCGTAGTGAAATTTATTCGTGTGAGGTTGGTATCATTATTGCCATCGAGTTTTACAATAACCCTTTCTCCGTGATAGTGGGTTCTCATTCTAAGCAGTTCGCTATACATATATTGTACTCCTAGACTGACTCCCAGATTGGGATTCAGTTTATAGGTAAGATTGGCATTGGTCAGGAGACCAATAGTGAAGGCTTTCACTTTCCGTGTTTTGCCGAACACCTCACTGTTGTTCCGTAGAATGACTCCGCCGGGGCCGGTCGTCACCCGGATTTGCCAATGTTTGGTATTGGCATTACACATTCCGATTTGAGTACCAATGAAATGAACCCATAAATGGTCCTTCCCTTCAGGATGACTTCCTTTGGAAGAAAATCCGGAGTAGATTCCTCCAAAGACAAAACGTTTGAGAGGGCGGAAATTATATTGTCCATCCCAGCTTACGCCTTGTGCGAGTGTACGTTGGTAACTATGGGTACTTAACGTGAGTGTAGGAGGGTGATGGAACATAACACCGTAGCCCGCGTGAAAAGAGAACTCGTGTCGCTCAAAATCTCTCTGTGAGAAAAGCCGAGTATGACAGGACAGCGTGAATACGATTAATAATAGAATCGCTTTTACGGGTGTTTGATTCATCGGGATTAGTTTAGATTGTGTTTCTTTTTGCAAAAATAGCAAATAGTTCAGACTTTCTCGCAGCGGATGATGACTTTTTGCCCATTATTTAATGTGCTGGCAAATAAGTAAGTATCTCCTCCTTCTGTCAGATGGAGCCGTTTGCGAAGTTCGGCCACTGTGGCGGGAAAGTTGCGGACAGTCACATTTGCTTTTTTCAGGTCTGCCAGATTCTCCTTTACTTCTTTTTTATTGAAACTGCACTGGTTGACAATACGGAATATTCTTCCGGGGAAGTTTTCAATGAAAGTATCGGAAGTATAAAGATGGCTATTGGGATGCAGTTTGCGGACAGGGTAAGCTGCTGCAATGCTACGGAAAGCACCGGCTTTCAGAAGGGAGGCATTCGGTTCGTAAAGATAGGTTTCTAAAGAATCCGTATATGTGCATTCGCTGCATTGTTCCTGTTCGCGGGTGAATACAAAGTGTTGTTCTTTTTGAGTTCCTTTTGTGAAAAGGTTTACACAATGAATGGAGATTTCTGCCGGTGATGTTTGTCCGAGTAGAATTAGTAGTTCCTTGCATTCGTTGTTGACGGACAGAATGTGAACTTCCTGTGTCTGTTTCAGTTCTTTCAGTGCCAATGAAAGATCGAGCATGGGGGAGAGTTTTATCATTACCCGGTTGGCCTTTTGAAGTAAAAGCTCTTCCAGTTCGGCTACGTTTGGTTCGCAGTCGGAGATGGCAACCGTTTTTCCGCCGTGCTCATTGCGGCGCGCAGGGTCGAGGAAAAGGCAGTCTACGGGGGACATTGCTTGCAGGTAGGTTACTCCATCTTCGTTTTTTATGTTTATATGGTTTAGATTCAGTACGGGAAAGTTATGTGCTGCTATTTCGCAGAGTTCCTCCTGACGTTCTACGTAAGTGGCGGATTTGAATCCGGTGGCAAGAAAAGAACAGTCAATGCCGAATCCGCCGGTGAGGTCGGTCAGAGAATCTCCCTGCAAAAGACGTGCTTTGTAGCGGGCGGTGATTTCTGAAGAGCATTGTTCCAGCGACAGATGTTTCGGATACCATATCTTTTCGATCTCCCACCATGAGGGAATCTTTTCGGCTGCTACCTTCCTTCCTGCAATTTGGGTGATGGCAGTTGGCATATCTATATCCGGGTACTTTTTAGCTTGTAAAGCCAGCACACGTACATCGTCCGATGAATGTTCGCGAATAAAAAGTTGGATTTCAGGAGAGATTTGCATCATGGTGTTATTGTGTTATAGGATATTACAATGAATCGTCGAGCTCTGATTATGGGGTTGTTGAGTGTCGGTTATGGTATTAACTTATACTTCTGTTTGGCTACGTCCCGGCTGCAAAAATTGAAATGCCACCATTCGCTGGGCAATGCACGGAATCCGGCTTCTTTCATCACTTTTCGTAGCAGTAACCGGTTCTGACGCTCTGTTTCACTCATTTTTCCATTATGTACCAATCCGATCTCGTCTGTGATGTGTGCTTCCATGCCTAAGTGGTCTACTTTGGTTCCCATCGGTAGGGGCTGTCCCAGAGAGTCTTGGATGCTGATGTCTACTGCCAGTCCGTAGTTGTGTAACCCGCCTCCACGGTTGGGGTTGGAGACATATTTATATTTGGACGTTCCTTCCACTACGTTCCACATCTTTTTCTGTACCGACATTGGACGCGCCGCATCGTAAATGATAAGACTATAAGACGGGTGTAGTTTCTTTAAGGCTTTTTGTGCTTCTATCAGAGCGTATGCCGCATCTGGATGCAGGTAGGCTTCCGTTAAGTTGTCGTAAAGCACTTCGCCTGTGAAATTATCAGCCTGTGTATACATCAGTTTTACAACGAGACTGCTATCCAGGTCAGCTATATTGACGAGTCCTAATGAGTCCATGTAGAGAGCCATTTCGCTTCGTTCCGGTGGTGAGATGATGGAACATTCTTCGCATGGTTGTATATCCTCCGTCGTTTGTTCGTATTCCATGAGGGGAGTGCTCTCCTTTTCCTTATGGCTGGAAAAGAAGGAGCATCCTGTCAGCAGTAAACAGAAAATAGCTAAACTATATTTTAGAATAATCATTCAACCTTTTGTATTTAGTGTGCCAAAGATACTTCTTTTTGGCTTTAGCTCCAATAAGCTACCTCTCTTACCGTTGGATATTAGCTACTGCTTTCTTCAGATTGGCCACTCCTTTCCATGCGTCAAGCAGGTGCAAAACGTGTTCGTCTTCGGCTTTGCTGTGGTTGATGGATAACAGCTCTGCATATATTTCTAGTAATTTCTTTAAGTCTTTGACAGGCTTTTCTGGAAGTCCGGCCAACATTGCCACGATTAGTTTCTCCAGCTCCCGGTTGTGTAGGGGGCTGACATTCATCATTTGTTGCTGTATCAGGTCAGTGAGTCTTTTCAGCGGTCCCCAGCCGGTATGTTGATGCGAACCTAAGATACTGCCTATGCGTCCACTGTCTATGGAGCCTTGACCTACACGCTCTATCCAGATTTCGGCTGCATAGGAACGGGAAGTTTTATCGGCTACCAGCATGCAAGTGGCTTCCAGCAGGTAAGACACTTCGTGCCATGTATGCCTTAACTGATGAAGCGCTTCAATAGCAGCTTGGGTGATACCTGCTTCCCTTACCTCATTTAACGTCGGGGCGTATATGGCACTGCGGATGCACCATACCAATAGTGGCTCCGGTATATTGGGAGTTAACCATGCCAAACGTGGTAAGTCGTTCTGTATGTCGTCAAAACGTTCTATCTGTGGGTACATTTCAACCAGTAACGGATGCGGATCGTATGAATAGTAACTGACTCTTTCATTATATTTGTCTTTATTGATGACATGAGAGTTCTCGCTTTCCGGAATATCGAAAGTAAGATTTGAACAAAGCCATTCTACTGTTTTCTTGTTATAATCCGTGTACGAGTCAGTATACTGATAGGTTCTCCATTTAAAGTTTCCAGTCAGAAATTCACGTGGACTTTTATTGTAAGAGAAGTCTTTAAATTCAGAATAGATTGTTTCCGGTGATTTCATTAATCCTGCCATCATCCACCAGGAAGGATGATTGAAAGGTGGTTGGGGGAGTACATCTTTTTCTCCCAGCAAAAAAGTGAGCAGGTGCCGGTATTCTCCTTTCAAACTTCGGAGGAGCAGAGGAAGCTCTTGCGACGAACTTTCCAGTGCCACTCGTGAAAGTGCTGTTTGCATATCCATATCGTCCGGTTCGGCATTTGTCTGCTGATATTGTTTTAACCTTTCTATCAGGGTTTCCGGAGCGATAAACATCGGTGTATGAGTGGGAGTGGACAATAGGGGCAAAGGTTTCTCCTTGCTTTCCAGAAGGTCTAATGTCCGGCATAACAGTTGCTTATGAACGGGGAACTTTATTTTTTTGTTCGTCTTTTCACGAATGGTGAGTTTTTGCAGATTACGATACCCCCATTTGCCTTTTTGAAGTTCGTCTTTTTGTACCATTTTCAGATGTAAGTTGTTTAACTCTTGGGCTTCTTCAGGGAAACGTTTAATCAGCAGTTTGGCATAGTCAAGGAGGAAGGTGGCCATTAACTGGTCTAATATACCATTTCGGGAACTTCCTCCGCTCATCAGCAATTTGTAGGCACGTTGGAGAATAGGGGTCCATTGAGAGATTTGTTTTGCTTCCTGTTGCCGGTCCCATTTCACTAAGGCTCCGAGTAACAGGTCGAAGTGATAGATCTCGTTCCCATCCAGCACTTGGCTGGCAAGAAATATCAGGTCTTCGGTGGAAGCAATTTCCTGTATCCGGTTGTCCTCACGGATAATGGGGAGTATTGGTTCATACACGAAAGAGGCGGAATCTTCCGGCTCGTTATTCTCCAAATACGCTTTCAGCTCCTTTTTAGTATTAGCCAACATGGTTTCCGTATATATGGAAAGTATCTCTTTTAATGTAGTAGATGCCGTCTCTCCATACGTCTGAATCAGTTTGACTATCTTACTTTGGGTGGATTCTTCCCGGCTCATCAGTCCTTGTGCGGCTGCACAACAGATAGTGTCGCGATGTTCTTTTCTTTCTTTTGCCAGCTTATGGAGTATTGCCAGTGTGTTTTGGTGAATCGCTTTCACGTCCGAAGCAAAAAGCACGGAAGTCTGACTTAGAAACTCTTCAGCCTGGAATTGTGGGTGAGTGCATAAGTTCTTCAGCAGTCCGAGTATGATATTTACCGGACGGCTGTGAGGGGCGGACAGAACGGCAAATATTTCCGGTTGTAGTGTCAGTTGTTCTTCTGTGCTGGGGTTAAGTGCGGTAAACATGCCTGCAAACCAACTACTTAGGTTTTTGTTCAGATTCCGGTTGACGGCAAGCAGAGATTCTTTTAATACACGCATACGATCTAGTTGACCGTGTTCTACGAAGTATCTGAAAGAGAAATAAGGCTGTCCGCTTGTACGATTATCCGTCCAGTTTTGTCCGCAATCGTATTGGAACAGATACCAGATATGTTCTTTGAGTGTGATTGCCCGCTTTTGCAGGAAATCGGTATTGTTCATGTAGTTCACCAGATAACCGGCGATGGTTTGTGGAGAGGGTGTTAGGGTGAGTACTCCCTGTTCTATCCAATCCATCAGAGTTTCGTAATTCATTCCATAGAAACCGCCGAATTCCCTGCTTTCACCCTCTTTGAAGAAACTGTCGATCCAGGAAGGAATGTACCATGGGATCAATTCATTCAGTTGTTCCGTATAGATTCCCCATTCGTGTTTGCGGAATTCTTTTAGCGAATAGATGACGAGAGCGGTAAGATTGATGATACGATGCTGTTCGGGAGTTCCGCGTGTACCGTATGTGTTCTCGTTAAGTTGCACGAATTTATTGTAGTGTTCTTCCAATTTGTTAAGGCAGGGAACAAGCGTTTTTCGTTCTTCCTGCGTTAATCCTTGCAGAAAAGGGATGATGGCATCGCCTTGTCCTTTTTCTACTATCTCGTTGAGGCGTTCTTCTATGGTCATAATCATGAATTTGTTATAGGTTGTTGAGTGAAGTCGTCACTTTTTTCAGGTTGCTGTTTGTGCCCCATTCTTGTAGGCGTTGCAGGATTTGTTCGTCTGTAACCTTGCTGTGGTTGATGGTCAATAGCTCCAGATAAAGTTCGAGCAGTTGTTTGAGTCCGGTAACGGGTTTGTCTGGCAATCCGCCTATAAATTCTGTGAGCAGTGCTTCCAGTTGCTGGTTGTGGAAAGTACTTCGTTTGTACATGCTTTCGTACACTTGTGTGGTGAAGCGTTTTAGCGGAGCAAGTTCCATCTGGATGAGGCGGGCCAGGATTTCTCCTACCCAGTGATTGTTTATTCTTCCTGTGGATATTCCTTCTACCCATAATTCGGCTGCATAGGAACGGACTGTTTTGTCTACAAAAAGCAGCGAACCACTTAGTAGGAGCAAACTCATCTCTTTGAGCGGGCAGTGGAAAGACAACAACATGCGCAAGGCACAGGCGAGGGTGCGTTTGCTGTCTTCCTGCGGAGTGCCGAAAGTCATGTAGCAAGTGATAATCTGGGCTATCAATGGTTCCGGGCGGTTGGGGAAACAGCATAGCAGAGGTTCCATGTAACGGGAATCATCCATGTTATATTTACTGTTGATAATCAGATGTTCCTGCCATAACTGGCGGCTGTTGTATTCAGTATATGTATGCCATTTGTAGAACTCGAGTTGGAGCAGACGCCTGTCTGTTTCGTATGATTTCTCTTTGGGTTTCACCTCTTTCCACTCGTAGTCTCCTGTCAGATAGTTGTGTGGTAATGTGTTACAGGCGAAAGATTTGAATGCTTCGAATTCCGTCTCCGGTGCTTTTACCAGTCCGGCGGCCACCCAGGCAGTCGGATGATTGTAGGGCGGTTCGGGTAGCGTGTTTTCATCCAACAGGAACAGAGAGAGATGCAGGTATTCATCTTGCAACAGTTGCCGGGCGGTGGCGATGGCTTCTTCTTTGTCTTCCATGGCACATCGGGCAATAGCTAGCTGGAAATCCCATGGACAGGGTTTCGTTTCTGCTTTCTGATATACGGCAAGCCGGCGTACCAGTTCGGTAGCCTGTACGTATGCCGGGGTATGGGTGGGAGTAGAAAGTAGGGGGAAGGCATTGCCTCCTTTTATTTTACGGATCACATTTAGCCATAAATGTTTGATGGGTGTGAAACAGGTTGCGTTGCTGTAGCCGGGTTTCCAGTCGGCAAGTCGTTTGAAAGAGCGCTCGTCATAAGCTCCTCTGTTTTCATCTATTCCTTTCAGCCTTTCTTCCAGTCGGGTGAACATATTTCTCAAAAATCCTGTGTTGGAGGTATCTTTCTGTGCCCATAAGCGTTGATATTCCAGTAGGAAGGTAGCGAGAAGATCTTCGTATGGCTCCCAGCTATTGGCAACGATAGTGGCAGCCCGTTGGAAAACAGGTTCCATCCGGTTGAGATCTTCTTTGTCCAATTGGGGATGGAAAGCAATGATGGCGGCGATGGTTGTTTCTATCTCCCAACTTTCCTCCATGTCGAACAAACGACTAAGCTGGAACAGGAAATCTTCTTTGTTGGCGGGGAAGGGAATAGGGTTGTCTTCCCTGCAGATGTGTACCGTTTCTCCCACACTTGCATCGGGCTCATGGGGTTCTTCTGTAGGCTGCGGTTTGAAAGAAGAGAGTATCGCATGCACGCTTTGAAACATCTCCGGTTGATAAGATTGCAGTGTTTCCTGGAGATTGGATGAAGAGGCGTCTCCATGTTTTGATATAAAATTAGCGGCTTTCTTTTGAAGGCTTTCGTCTTTCTTCAAGAAGAGTTGGCAGAGAGTGATGCAGCAGGGCTCTTTCATCTCGGGATGTTGTGCGACGATCTTTTCAAAGAGGGCGTAAATGGTAAGCAGCGAGTTTTTGGGGCTGGAGAAGAAAAGGGTGGTTGCACGTTCGATGAATTCCTGATAACGGAATCCTTCTTCGGATGCAATATTTTTCAACTGTTGCAACATCACGTTCACCGGTTTGGTATAGGAAGAGGTGAATATTTGCATCATCTCTTCTTGCAAGGATAACAGTTCTCCGGTAGTTGGTTGCAGAGTTTCGAAGAATCCGGCAAACCATCCTGCCATATCTTTTTTGAAACTCCGGTGGAAGGTGGCGAGTGTGGCTTTTAATAGGCGTTCTCTATCCAGATGGCCGTCCAGCGAAAAGCGGTAGAGAGCGGCACTGATACTTTCATCCCGTGCGGTAACTCCTTTTTTATAAGCCTCTTTGGCGCAATTATCTTGATAGCCGATGGACGATTCGTATTCGAAAATCGTCCAGATATGTTCTTTCAGGGTGATGTCACGCTTGAGTAATAACTCACTGTTGAAAGTATCGTTTCCTTTAGGTTCCTTATTTCTGATGCGGGTAATCCAGGGGAGTACATGTGCAATGCGGCTTGGAGCAATTTCTTTGAGGTATCCCATATCCATGAGCTGCATCAGCTGTTCGTAATTGAGATCGAAATTGAACCATGTTTTGTCATCGTTGATAAAATCTGTCAGCCAGGCAGGGTTGTAAAGCGGGAGTAGTTTGCAAAGCATATCAAACTTTACATGATATGCCATATCCATCTCTCGTTTGTTGGCGCAGACAAACTGAACAGCGGATAGAAAATGTGCCCGTGCCGCACTGCAGGTTGTCTCACTACTGAAACCGGCAAACTTACTTTTTATCCATTGTAAATCCCGGATAACCGGCAGCAGCTTCCGCCTTTCTTTCATTGGTAACTCCAGTAATCTCTTGACAAAAGGGATTAATATCTTCTCTTCATTCTCCGGAGTATCCACATAAGCCTTGGATAATTTCTCGAGTTCTTTTTTTAGTTCTTCCATTGCGCTAGTTTCTTTACTGCCAGAATATGTTTGCAAGCTCCCCGTTCTCCTTGATTGCTGCTGAACCAGGTGCAAGTGCAACGCTCCTTCTCACTTTCTCTGTCGAGAATGACCGTATGTCTGACACCTCCGCTTCCTGCCACGCGTGCTTCTGTCCGTTTCTCGTCATTCGATATGATTTCTACTTTTTCTTCTTCCAGTAATTTTTCTGCAGCTATCATTCGAGGATTGAGACTTAAAATACGTTCGGTTTTGAAAGGCAGGCGACGGTAGAAGAAGCTGTTTTCATCCAAATCGAATCCTAATAACCCCATGGCTGCCAGCCGTGCCGCGAGGGAATCTACCTTCTCCAGGTCAATATGTTCCTCTATGGCAAAAAGAGTGGGGTTGAACTGTTGGTTGGCATAACTGTATTTATCCATTGCTTCTATCCATCTTTCGGGGACATCTTCGAGCAGAGATTCCAGTGCGGCGCCTTCTCCGGAAAATCCTCTCCAACATTCGCGGGAAAGAGAAAGGCTGAAGCGTACCGGACCGAAATAAAGTTGCCAAATGGTAGATTGCATGGTGGGATGCGCAAAGACTTTCAGCTCATCGGCAAATGGAAGCAAGGGCTCGAGCAGACGTAAGCGATGAAGTCCTCCAATGCAGACGGCATTCATGCTTTTCACCGGTGAAAAGGCGGGTTTTTGACCGCGCATCACTAAATAATAGTCGCATTTCACACTACTTTTCGGAAGAGTCTGGAAGAGTTGCAAGGTTTGTATGCGATTGAAGGAGTAGAGCTGTTCCGCAACGGATTGATAAATCTGTACTGTAGTCAGCCCTTTTATCCATTTCACGGGAAGAGGTACTTTTCGTTCTATCACTTTCTCACCTTTATGATAAAGTCCCACCTCTTTGGGACCGACCGACATTACCATATTCTCCTGTCTGCCTATTCCTCCTAAGGCAGAAATCATTCCGGGATTAAAATCTACGTTTGTTGTCCCATTTTCCAGAAATTCTCCGTCGTGTCCGTCAGGAAGCACGTCGACTCTGGCATATACACCTGCACAATTAGAGAATCCTTCAAAACGCAGGCGGTCATTTCCTGCGGTTACAATCGGATCTTTCAGCATGGAAAGCTGTGACGGTGTCAGATTAAAACTGGACTGCACAACATTGGATAATGCGATGAGGCAGCGTGCTGTCATGTAGGGTTGTGTCAACTTTCCCCAAAAGAAACAGGGTGTTTCTTTCTTTTCTATTTCGCTGTATTTGGCAAGAAACAGTTCGTCCTGATCGGCTGACCGTTGCAGTGCGGAAGGAGCTGCATATTGGTAAGAGATGGTATCAGTCATAGATAGTAAATCTGAATTTGGTTGTATATTCTCCAAATATAGAAATTAATTCTTAGTGAAAAAAAAGAAGTAGGAGAATTTACATCGCTTTGGAATACTGATATTATAAAATATCGTCAAATGAAGCATTTATGCCTCTTTTGGCAGCAAATATTAAATACAATTCTTTATAGTCAGGCACAATTTTTTATACATAAAACAATTATTCTTT
>OGHB01000898.1_pt1 | contig 14249 bp, 9 predicted proteins | sample 1571451 | NCBI WGS metagenome assembly OGHB01 (sample SAMEA2582071, study PRJEB24529) | metagenome | biome: Human gut stool | place: China | collected 2011
AGAAGCAAGAACCGCCGTTCGGAGATTATCATGGCTCCAAAGCTGGACAAGCTATTCCAGATGTTACAGACTTCCGAAGAGGTTAAATAAGAAAATAATAATAAGAGACTGTCAGAAGGTAGACAGTCTCTTATTATATAGAAACAAGGCTATAATATTTATTGCCCTATATGATATAACTCATCCATGTTTCTATTAGATACAATATCTGAATTCATACTGTTTACTTTCCCCATCCGGATGGTTTCTTACCCATCTTGAACACCATCGTACCACCGTTCATGATGTCCTGATGAGTGATGAAGAAATCTTTGTGTTTCTTCCCGTTCAAAGTCACCGACTGAATGTAGATATCTTCGGGAGACTTACGGATGGTCCGGATACGGAATTCCTTATTACCTGCTAGTTTCAAAGTACACTCATCCAAAAGCGGGGAACCGATGATATACCGGCCGTCGGCAGGATTGACCGGATAGAATCCCATCGCACTGAATACATACCAGGCAGACATCTGACCGCAGTCATCATTTCCGGCATATCCCGAAGAAGTGTTGTTATACAGCGTGTTCAGAATATGGCTGACATACTTTTGCGTCTTCCACGGCTGACCTGCAAAATTATAGAGATAAGCTACGTGATGGCTGGGCTCATTGCCATGTGCATACTGTCCCACAAATCCCGAAGCGTTATGATTCATCTGCTCACTCTTATAGGTAGAGGTAAAGAAGGTATCCAGCTTTTGTTCAAAGGCTTTCGTTCCTCCTGTCAGTTCCATCAAGGCCTGGATGTTATGCGGAACATACCAAAAGTATTGCCATGCATTTCCTTCGGTAAACGGATGCCCACCGTTTCCACCGTATTGATACGGGTCGAAAGGTTCGATCCATTCTCCCTTGTCATTCTTGGACTGGAAGAACTTCGTTTTCGGATGGAAAAGGTTCCGGTAATATTCGGAGCGTTTGTGGAATCGCTGATAATCGGTATCCTTGTTCAGTTTTGCAGCCAGTTGGGCAACGCACCAGTCATCAAAAGCCTGTTCTAGAGTGATGGAGACAGATTGAGTCTGAATGTTTTCGGGCATAAAGCCGTATTTCTCCCATACCTCAAAAGGAGAGTTGGGGTGTGAGGTTACCGAACTGTTATAGACTGCTTCATAGGCCTTCTCCATATCAATTCCGGGAATACCTTTCAGGATGGCATCAGTAATCACAGGGATGGAGTGGTTACCGATCATACAGTAATTGTCCTGTCCCCATAATTGCCAGATAGGCAGGTAGCCGTAATATTCATACTGGCGTATCATGCTCTTCACGAAGTCAGTCACCCGCTCGGGTTCCAGCAACGTGTAGAGAGGATGAGAGGCGCGGAAAGTATCCCACAGGGAGAAGACAGTATACAGAGGATTGATGGTATCTCCCTGATGTACTTCGAGATCCATGCCGAGATAGCGTCCGTCCGCATCCGTAAACAGGTTCGGGCTGATGGCCGTATGATACAGGGCGGTATAGAAAATGGTTTTATCTTCTTTATCGGAAGTGGTGATGTCTATTTTAGACAGATAATTGTTCCAGGCAGTGCGGGCGTCTTTTCGTACCTTGTCGAAGTCCCATTCGGGAATTTCGGATTCCACATTCTTGCGTGCGCCGGCGATATCGACAGCAGATACACCCACTTTTACCAGTACTTCTTCGTCTTTCTTTGTATTGAAGTGCAGCACCGCTTTGCATACAGGCAGGCGCTTGCCGTTGTCCATTGTGACAGAATCGGTGATGAGGGTATATGCGAACGGTTTGGAGAACTTGGCGTAGAAGTTAATGTACTGGTCGAAAGCCCAGTAAGTCGTCTTCTTGTGTCCGCAGATTTCCGTGTCGCTGATTACTTCGATTTCCATCTCGTAGTTGGTCTGCCGTTGCAGGCTGTAGTCCAGGTCGATGATAAATCCGGATTCTGTGCTTTCGGGGAAAGTGTAGCGGTGGATGGCGCCGCGCTTGGTAGCTGTGATCTCCGCTTTTACCTGATAGGTGTCGAGGAAGACGGAGTAATATCCGGGTTCCGCTGTCTCATTCTCGTGCGAGAAAGCAGAGGCGTAAGCCAGTTTCTGGCTTTCCGGATCTGTTGTCAGATACTGCGGCTTGCCGACAGTCGGCATCAGTAATACGTCTCCGTAGTCACAACAGCCTGTACCGCTGACGTGGGTATGCGAAAAACCGTTGATCGTGTTGTCGTCGTAATAATAACCGGAGCAAGCGTCCCAGCCGTCGATCCGGGTGTCCGGACTGGGCTGGATCATACCGTGTGGAACTACGGCTCCGGGGAAAGTATGTCCATGTCCGCCGGTGCCTATGAAAGGATTGACATAAGCACTATAATCTTTTACACTGGGGGACTCTGTGCAGGAGTTGAGCATTATAAATCCTCCGAAACATCCTATCAGAAGTGTCTTTAATTTCATGTCGTTTATTAGTTTAAGTTTAACACAGGATTCATTTCTTATCTGAAGAGATAAAGATATTGTTTCCTACGATTTTATATTCAATAGGTATGGAATTCTGCAAGGATTTCAATACCGATTCGATGGTTGATTTTTTCTTCAATACACCCGAATATGTTTTGTCCGACCGAATGTCAGGAGACAGAATGATCTTCACGTCGTAGAAGCGTTCCAGTGCCTTGGTGATGGTAAATATGTTTGCTTTATTGAATGGTATCAGATTGTCACGCCATACAGCATCCAGTTTCGCGTCGACCTGTTTCACCGTCAGTCGTCCGCTGTTTCTGTTCAGTTCGGCACGCTGACCGGGGGCGAGGACAATTTGTCCTTCGTCCTTGTTGCCTTTCACTTCGATTTCTCCTTCGATCAAGGTTGCTTCCGCTATCCGGCAACGTTTGTCGCATTTGAAGTTGAAAGTGGTTCCTAGTACACGTACGCGCATAGCGTCGCTTTCTACCGTGAATGGTTTATGGCGGTTCTTGGTCACTTCGAAATAGGCTTCTCCGTCTAGATACACATTACGTTCTTTTTCGGAGAATTCGCGCGGGTACTTCAGCATGGCGGCATTGTTCAGCCAGACTTTCGTCCCGTCCGGCAAGACAACTTCTTTCACGATGCCTTCATTGGCAACGGCTACCAGCATCTGATGCTCCGGCCGGTTGTAGAACCAATATCCGGCTCCTCCGCCCATTAGTAAAGCGACGGCAAGGATGGCCGCATACCTCATCCAGCGATGCATATGCAGTACTTTATCTTTCTTCTTTTTCTCTTGAGACAGTTGTTTATAAAGCCTTTTTTCCGCATTAGCCATTCTCTGTTCATCGGCATAATGGTCGAATTTACCCAGATGATAAATTTCTTCCATGCGGAACAACTGGCGGGCATTTTCGTCCGATTCGCTGATCCAGGCATTCACCTCGATCAGCTCTTCTTCAGAACACTGACCAGTCAGATATTTGTTTATTATTTCTTCGCTCAGATTTCTCATTTTCTTTTCCTTCATATTAGTAATACAATTCAAAACGCAAAAACACTTATTATAATCGCCATAAAAATAAGAAAAGAATCGCCCAAAGAGGATCGAGTCGGCCACGCAAGTATTTTAAAGCCTTATACATATGGGCTTCCACCGTGCGGAGTGAAACTCCGAGAATATCGGCTATTTCCTTGTTTTTCATATCATGCAGATAGCTAAGTTTGAAAACCTCTTTGCATTTGTCAGGGAGCTCATTAATTGCATCATGAATTTCCTTGCGGAGTTCCTTGTCTTCGATCCTCCGAATCACTTCGTTGTTGTCCGGTTGATAGAATTCTGCGCGTCTTTGGTTGATTTCTTCCATGGCAACACAATAACCGTCTTCCACACTGCGGTGTTTCAAGACATTAAGGGCACGGGTGTAAACGGCACGATAGAGAAAGGCCTGGATTTGGTCGCCTATCTCTATGTGGTCTTTCCGCTTCCATAATTCTACAAATACGTCCTGCACTACATCCTCTGCTTCTTCTTCTCCCACCAAACGGGTTGCATAGAAAATCAGGCTGGGATAGTACCGGCGAAATAGTGCTTTATAGGTTACATCAAAGTTTTCATTCATTCTCTCGATGGACTAAGTTCATGTTTCGTTTATGGGTTTTTATCTTCGAATATGACTCCAATTGCTTTAGGGGTGTTACTCATTTCGAATTCGACAGTCGCTCCACTCATGATTTGCTCGTGAGTAAGATATGTTTTGTCATACGGTTTTCCATCTATTTTGATGGATTGGATATAGATATTTTCTTTGTTTACTTTGGGGGCCAATACGGTGAAAGTCTTTCCATTTGCCAGATGTAATTGCATTTCCGGGAATAGGGGAGTACCTATCTCATATTTTCCACTGACGGGATTGACGGGGTAGAATCCCATCGCACTGAATACATACCATGCTGACATCTGTCCGCAATCTTCGTTGCCACAAAGACCGGCAGGTTCGTTCTTGTAGAGCTCGTTCATCACTTTGGCTACATATTCTTGTGTGCGATTTTCGTGTCCTATAGCATTGAACAGATAAATAACGTGATGGCTTGGCTCATTGCCATGCGCATATTGTCCTATCATGCCCGTGCTGAAGATCGGAAGTTCGTCATCTGCTGCCGGATGATAGGTGAACATACTGTCCAGTTTTTCGGCAAATCGGTTTTTACCTCCTACAAGGTCGATCAGTCCGTTTATATCATGCTGTACAGACCAGAAGTATTGCCATCCGTTGCTTTCGCAAATGTGTGGTGTATAGTCATCGGCCTTGAAGTCCTTGATAAAGATGCCTTTGTCGTCACGTGGCTGCATGAAAGAAGTAGCGGGGTTATATACATTCTTGTAGTTTTGAGAACGTTTGTAAAATTCGTCCGCAATGTCTTGTTTGCCCATCTTCTTCGCCATTTCGGCAATGCAATAGTCATCGAAAGCGTATTCCAGTGTTTTGGATAACGACCAGTTTTCTGCGTTGTAGTGGTCTGTTACGTTGTAAGGTATGTATCCTAATTCTTTATAGAGTCCAATGCCACGATAATTATCCAGATTAGCCGTTGCTATGCAAGCATCCAAGGCTTTCTTTGCGTCGAAGTCGCCGATTCCTTTCAGATAGGCGTCTACAATAACAGGAACAGCATGATAACCGATCATCATGTCTGTTTCACTTCCGTAGAAGTTCCACACCGGTAGGCGGCCATTCTGTTCGTAGAAGGCGATGAAGGATTTCACCATGTCGTTTACACGCTCGGGTTCGGTATAAGTAAAGAGCGGGTGGGCGGCACGGTATGTATCCCATAGGGAGAAGGTGCTATAATTAACCCAGCCGTCGGTCTGGTGTACTTTCTTATCGGGACCGTAGTAAGCTCCGTCTACATCACTGTAAATAGTTGGAGCAATCATTGAGTGATAGAGAGCGGTGTAGAAGTTCACTTTATCGTTCTCATTATCACCTTTTATTTCAATCTTTCCGAGCTGGCGGTTCCAGTTTGCTTTTGTTTCCGTCAAGTATTTGTCGAAGTCATTTTCGGGGACTTCAGCTTGCAGGTTTTTGGCTGCTCCTTCCATACTGACACCGGAAATGGCAGTGTTTACTAATATCTGTTCATCCTTTTGGGTATTGAAATCGAAGCGGGCGATAACAGCGGTGCCGATACGTTTATTGTCTTTGATGATGGCAGTTGTGTCCAGTTCCATTTTCTCAAAAGGCTTGGAGAATCGGGTGCGGAAATAGATGTGTTGATCGCGTGCCCAGCCGTCGGAGAAACGGTAACCTTGAATGGTGACGGAGTCTACGACTTCGATATGAGAATCGTTGGTAAAATCCCAGTTCATGGCTTTCTTCAGATTTAAGAAGATAGTAGATTGGGCTTCCGGAAACGTATAACGTTGGATACCACAACGCTCGGTGGCAGTCAGTTCGACGTTGATGTTATAATCAGTCAGGCGTACTTGATAATAACCGGCATGAGCACTTTCATCCTTGTGGGAGAATTTAGAATGGATGCCAAGCGGTGCTTCCGCTTCTTTGTAGGGAAGGGTGACAGGCATGAAAGAGATGTCATACAAATCTCCCGCTCCAGTGCCGGAAAGATGTGTGTGGCTGAAACCGGCAATCGTACTGTCCGGATAGAAATAACCGGAGATACGGTCCCATCCGGGGAGTCCGTTGTCCGGGCTAAGTTGCACCATGCCGAAAGGAGCTTGGGCACCAGGATAAGTATTTCCAGTGAAGTCTGTTCCGATAAATGGATTTACATAAGATGTGTAATCAATTTCGTGTTTTTCTTGCGTAGGGGTACAAGAAATGAGCATGCAGGTTAACAGCAGGCATAGATAAGCAGGTGTTCTCATCATTCTTTAGGTATTAGTGATTACTTATTTTATTTATTTGAAGGATAAGAAAAATAATTAATCTGGTCACAAAGGTAGAAAAAAACTGTGACAAGCCTAAATTATAAGCTAATATTTTTAGAAAGAGACAAATAGACTTCTATTTCTTACCGGGTTTGTTTGGTTTTGGGGAGGGTCGGAAGTATCCTTTCCCGATGCTTTTATAGAGGATTCAAAAGGGGATTCAAGCCGAAATTGTTGTTGGTGAATTCCCTTCTGTAAAATAGTGACGCTATATGCCAGCGATACCGTCACTATCCTGTGCATATACCGTCACTATTTTTTTTCTACATTAATAGGGAGTTTCTTATGTATTTATTCAGACGCGTCTAATTTTAAGTCTTTACGTAAAAGAGGGTGTCTATAAGTCTCTTTTTAACGATTTCACCCCTATCAGAACAAACTCTGATAGGGGTGATTTCTTTTTTGAGGGGCTTGTTAGGCAGCCTCTTTTATTTATTCTTAGATTCCTGCCAGCTCCAGTACTTTTTCAACTGCTGCCGGTAGTCCATCAGCATTTTTACCTCCTGCAGTAGCGAAGTGAGGTTGGCCACCGCCGCCACCTTGAATCAGTTTGGCAGCCTCTTTTACCAGATTACCAGCTTTCAGACCACCAGCAACCAAATTATCGCTAAGCATTACTGTCAGCATCGGTTTGCCGTTGTCTGTACTTCCGGCTACGAAGAACAAGTTTTCTGTGATTTCACCCCGAAGTTGGAAAGCGATATTCTTCACTACTTCTGCCGGTAGTGGAGAGCAGAACTTGATTACTTTGATACCGTGGATTTCTTGTACATTTTTCAGTAGTCTTTCCTTCAGAGCTGCTTCTTTCTCTTTCATGAAGTCTTCTACCTGCTTCTTCAATCCTGCATTTTCATCCAGATATTTGCGGATTGCAATGCTCAAGTCAGGAGCATTGTTGAAGAGAGCCTTCAAGTCGCTAAGTGTATCTTGTATTGTATCCAGCATTTCTTCCACGCGTGCTCCGGTATAAGCTTCAATACGGCGAACGCCGGCAGCAACAGAACTTTCGGAGATGATTTTTACCATACCGATATTTCCGGTTGCAGCTACGTGTGTACCACCGCAGAACTCGATAGAAGTGCCGAACTGGATCACACGAACTCTGTCGCCATACTTTTCACCAAAGAGAGCGATAGCTCCCAACTCCTTAGCTTCCTCGATAGGAATATTGCGATATTCTTTCAATGGGATATTAGCGCGGATTCTTGCATTGACGATATGTTCAACTTTACGGATTTCTTCATCGGTCACTTTCTGGAAGTGAGAGAAGTCGAAACGTAATGAATCCGGTGTAACCAATGAACCTTTCTGTTCGATGTGTTCACCCAATACTTCACGTAAAGCAGCATCCAGCAAGTGGGTCGCCGAGTGATTAGCTGCGCAGGCAGCACGTTTGTCGGTATCTACACAAGCCATCATCGGAGCTTCCGGATGTTCGGGTAGCTTTTTGGTAATATGTATCGGAAGATTATTCTCTTTCTTTGTGTCGACCACTTCAATCGTCTCGAACTCGCTCACCAATACACCTGTATCACCTACCTGACCACCACTTTCTGCATAGAACGGAGTATAGTCGAGTACAATCTGATACAATGTCTGGTTCTTTTGTTTGATCTGACGGTAACGAAGGATAGAAGCCTCGTATTCAGTGTAATCGTAACCAACGAATTCAGTAGTCCCTTCTTTCAGTACAATCCAGTCACCTGTTTCGATGGCGGCGGCATTACGTGCACGCTGTTTCTGTTGCTGCATTTCTTCATTGAACTCTTCAATGTTGACAGTCATTCCGTTTTCACGGAGAATCAGCTCTGTCAAGTCGAGCGGGAAACCGAATGTATCATATAAAGTAAAGGCATCTTTACCGCTGATTTCAGTTTTTCCATTGGCTTTGGTATCTTCCATTGTCTTGTCCAATAGACGGATACCAGTTTCCAAAGTGCGGAGGAATGATTCTTCTTCTTCCTTGATTACTTTTTCAATCAGTGTCTTTTGTGCAACCAGCTCAGGATAAGCTTCTCCCATATTATCAATCAATACAGGAAGCAACTTATACATAAATGCCTGTTTCTGTCCGAGGAAAGTATATCCGTAACGGACAGCACGGCGAAGGATACGGCGGATCACATAACCTGCCTTTGCATTAGACGGCAACTGGCCATCTGTGATTGAGAATGCAATGGTACGGATATGGTCGGCAATTACACGCATAGCAATATCTTGCTGCTTGTCTTTTCCATATTCTGTACCCGACATTGCTGCAATAGCTTTCAGCATTGGCTGGAATACGTCTGTGTCGTAGTTGGATGTTTTGCCTTGCAGAGCCATACAAAGACGTTCGAATCCCATACCGGTATCAATAACCTTGGCAGGAAGCGGCTCAAGACTGCCGTCTGCTTTGCGGTTGTATTGCATGAACACGAGGTTCCAGATTTCAATTACCTGCGGGTGATCGTGGTTCACGAGGTCGCGACCGGAGATCTTGGCACGTTCTTCAGCAGGACGGAGGTCGATATGGATTTCGGAACAAGGTCCGCAAGGTCCTGTATCACCCATTTCCCAGAAGTTGTCGTGTTTGTTACCGTTGATGATGTGATCTTTCGGCAAGAACTGTTCCCAATAGGAAGCAGCTTCGTCGTCACGGCTCAATCCTTCTTCAGGACTTCCTTCAAATACGGTTGCATAGAGATGTTCCGGATTCAGTTTCAAAACTTCTACCAGATATTCCCACGCCCAGTTGATCGCTTCTTTCTTGAAGTAATCGCCGAACGACCAGTTACCAAGCATTTCAAACATGGTGTGGTGGTACGTATCGTGTCCTACTTCTTCCAGGTCATTATGCTTTCCGCTTACACGCAAACATTTTTGCGAGTCCGCGACTCTTTGGTATTTCGCCGGATGGTTACCCAAAATAATATCTTTAAACTGGTTCATACCCGCGTTCGTAAACATCAGGGTAGGGTCATCTTTAATCACCATCGGAGCCGAGGGAACGATGTGGTGTCCTTTCGACTCAAAGAAATTCTTGAATGAATCTCTGATCTCTTTTGCAGTCAACATATAATGAAGAATTATGATTTATGAATTATGAATTATGGGCTGTGGGATATGAGAGAGGGGAAGAATCCCCAATAAATCATAAATCACAACTCATAAATTCGTAAAAACTGTGCAAAGATAGCTTGTTTTTATTACTTTTGCCGTATTAACAAGCGAAATATTTCCAAAAAGATGCGCAAAGTATACTACATCTATAATCCACAGACCCAGACTTATGATCGAATTTACCCTACCGTACGGCAGCGTGCGCTTAGTATCCTGCGTCGGCTTTTCTATGGAATGGGGTTGGGAGCAGGTTGCTTTATTGTATTGCTTTTGATTTTTGGTTCTCCGTCGGAGAAGGAATTAAGAATTGAAAACAGCCGTCTTTTGGCGCAGTACAATGTGCTTTCCCGGCGTTTGGACGACGCTATGGGGGTGCTTCAGGATATTCAGCAACGTGACGATAATCTGTATCGGGTGATTTTACAGGCAGATCCTGTTTCTCCGGCTATTCGTCAGGCTGGTTATGGCGGGACGAACCGTTACGAAGAACTGATGGATTTGGCGAATGCCAAGCTGGTGGTGAACACGACTCAAAAATTGGACGTGCTTTCCAAAAGGCTTTATATCCAGTCGAAATCTTTCGATGATGTGATTGATATGTGTAAGAACCATGATGAGATGCTGAAATGTATTCCGGCCATACAGCCTATTTCGAATAAAGATCTTCGTCAGACAGCATCCGGTTATGGTACACGTATCGACCCTATTTATGGTACGACAAAGTTCCATGCAGGCATGGACTTCTCTGCTCATCCGGGAACGGATGTATATGCTACCGGAAACGGAACAGTGGTGAAAGTGGGATGGGAAACCGGATATGGTAATACCATTGAGATAGATCATGGCTTCGGGTATCTCACTCGGTATGCTCACTTGCAGGGATTTAATACGAAAGTCGGAAAGAAAGTGGTACGTGGTGAGATTATCGGAAAAGTGGGTAGTACAGGAAAAAGTACCGGTCCGCATCTGCATTATGAAGTGCACGTGAAAGGGCAGGTAGTGAATCCGGTCAATTATTATTTCATGGATTTGAGTGCCGAAGATTATGAAAAGATGATTCAGTTGGCAGCCAATCATGGTAAAGTATTCGATTAAAATCTTAAAACAGGAGTGTTATGCTTAATACAGACAAAGAATTGAAGCTATATTATTCAATAGGGGAGGTTGCCGACATGTTCGGAGTCAATCCGTCATTGCTCCGTTTTTGGGAAAAGGAATTTCCGCAAATCTCTCCTAAGACAGCGGGAAGAGGAATACGTCAGTACCGCAAAGAAGACGTAGAAACGATCGGTCTTATCTATCATTTGGTAAAAGAAAAGGGCATGACACTTCCCGGTGCCCGGCAACGTTTGAAGGATAATAAAGAAGCTACGGTTCGTAATTATGAGATTGTAAATAAGCTGAAAGCGATAAAAGAAGAACTTTTGGCTATTAAACGCGAATTGGATGGACGGGAGTAGAATAACGTTGATCGATAACGAATGTGTCGATCAACGTTATTCTTCTACGCGGCTCACCTGTTTGATATTCTGTATTTTCTTCAGATTGTTGCAGATGGTTTTTACATCATCCACATCATGTACCCATAACTGAATTTTTCCTTCAAAGATACCATCTTCGGTTTCGATGGTCAGCTTACGGATATTTACATTGAGTTGTCTGGAGATAACCTGGGTGACTTCATTCAAAAGTCCCATATTGTCTATACCTTTTATATATATATATACCAGGAAAGATAATTCTTTGTGTGTATCCCATTCTGTTGCTAATATACGGTTGCCATAACTGCTCTTCAGTTTGGCGGCAACAGGGCATTGGCGTTTGTGGATAATGATCCGGTCGTTTTCATCCACATATCCCAATACGTCATCACCGGGAATAGGATGGCAGCATTCGGCCATGATATATTTCTTCTGCAAGCTTTCTTCCGTCAGTTTGAGTACTTGCTTCGGATTGATTTTTTCTTTTTCTTGCGGCTCTTTCTCTTCTTGCTTCTCTTTATTGTTGCCGAAAGAGAAAGTCAGATATTTCTTCCAGTTACTGGTTTGCTTTTCTTTCAGTTCATTCTTGTCCGCTTCTCCCAAAACGATTGCTTTACTGCCAATGGCAGCCAGCAGTTCTTCCTCATTCTTGGCATTATGCAGTTTGCGTAGCTTTTCGATAACAGCTTCTTCCGGACGGACTTCCTCCTTTTTCAGAAACTCACTAAGGATTTCTTCTCCTATCTTCTGATTTGCTTTACGCTCTTTGCGGAGAATGGCTGCTATCTTGGCGCGGGCACGGGCAGTGGTTGCAAAAACTTCCCATTGCGGTTGTACGCGTTGCGATTTTGAAGTAAGGATTTCAACTTGGTCACCACTTTGCAATTTGTGGCTCAACGGCACTAATTTATGATTGACTTTGGCGCCGATACAATGGCTGCCGATATCAGTGTGCAGTGAGAAAGCAAAGTCCAGTGCTGTTGAATTTTGCGGCATTGTCTTTAACTCCCCTTTCGGTGTAAACACAAATATTTCGGAAGCAAAGAGGTTCAGTTTTATTGTATCCAGAAAGTCGATAGCGTCCGGTTGCGGATCATCCAGTATTTCCTTGATCGTTTTCAGCCATTTCTCTAATTCGCCTTCGTCCTCACTGCCGCCTCCCTCTTTATATTTCCAGTGAGCTGCGAAGCCTTGTTCGGCAACGTCGTTCATTCGTTCGCTGCGAATCTGAACTTCAATCCATTGCCCGTTGTTCCCCATCAGGGTAACGTGCAACGCCTGATAACCATTTGCCTTCGGATGACTTACCCAGTCACGGAGGCGGTCAGGATGAGGCTTGTATATTTTGGAGATAGAGACGTAGATATCGAAACAGTCGTTGAGTTCCTCCTCTATGTTGCGAGGCTCAAAAATAATACGGACGGCCAGTAAGTCGTAGATTTCTTCGAAAGGAACGTGCTTGGTCTGCATCTTGTTCCAGATTGAGTAGATTGATTTTACGCGGGCGAGAATCCGGTATTTCAATCCCATTTTATCGAGTTGTGTACGGATAGGAGCTGTGAAATCGTTGAATACCTTGTCGCGTTCGGCTGCTGTCGCATTCAACTTTTCTTCTATCTCGGCATATTCTTCGGGATGTTCGTATTTGAAACTTAGATTTTCGAGTTCGGTCTTTATTTTATAAAGCCCCAGACGGTTGGCAAGGGGAGCGTAGATATAAAGAGTTTCGCCGGCTATCTTGTATTGCTTGTTGGGCAACATGGAACCAAGGGTACGCATATTGTGCAGGCGGTCGGCTATTTTGATAAGGATCACCCGGATATCGTTCGACATGGTAAGCAGTAACTTTTTGAAATTCTCTGCTTGTGCCGAGGCACGGTCGCCAAAGATACCTCCGGATATTTTAGTAAGTCCATCTACAATTTGGGCAATCTTTGGACCAAAGATGTTTTCGATATCTTCTACCGTATAATCGGTGTCTTCCACTACATCATGCAGTAACGCTGCACAAATAGAAGTCGATCCGAGACCGATTTCGTTGCATACGATACTCGCCACAGCAATCGGGTGCATAATATAAGGTTCGCCCGAACGGCGTTTGATTCCTTTGTGCGCCTGATTGGCAAAGTTGAAAGCCTTCGTAATGATTTCAACACGTTTGCGATGTTTTGTAGCGAGATAATCATTCAGCAGTTCGTGGAACGCCTGATTGATCATCTCTTCATCAGCTATTTCTTTGGGGGTCAGATTATCCATAATTGTTATCCTTTCACTTGCTTACTTTTGCAAAAATAAGCAAATTTCCGAACGGTGCAAGCGGGATACCGTTTATTTGTATATTTTCAATCGTTTTCCTGCTGCAATCTTGGTGTTTGACATTCCGTTCCACCGCTGTATATCCTTAACACTGACACCATATTTTCCGGCAATAGTCGACAGAGTGTCTCCACTTTTTATTGTGTAGTAAGACAGTTTTCCTTTTCCAGCAACGGCTGTTGTAGCTTTGCGGGTACTAGGTGTATTCTCTTTTACGGCAACAGTTTTTCGGTTACGGAACAATTCATTCGAGCGATGTGCATAGATTGTATCTTGTTTGTCGATGAAATTGCTGATTGCTTCGATCGGCAACCGCAGGGTATAAGGCTTGCTGTCACCCGGGATAACTTGTTTCTTGTACTGTGGATTCAAACTCTTTATTTGATCCAATGGCACATTACAAAGATCGGCAATCTGTTCGAAATGCAGGTTCTTGTTCACTTGCACAGTGTCTGTGCTTGCCGGAATATTAGTTTCCATTGGACAAATATTGTGGTCGCAGTAATAGGTCATCACATAGTTGGCTGCAATAAAGGCAGGTACATAACCACGTGTTTCTTTGGGTAATAAATTGTAGATTTTCCAGTAATCCGTTTCACCGTTGGCGCGACGGATTGCTTTGTTGATTGTGCCGGGACCACAGTTGTAGGCGGCAATTACAAGGTTCCAGTCGCCGTAAATGGCGTACATCTCTTTCAGATAACGTGCGGCAGCCCATGTTGCTTTGATCGGGTCACGGCGTTCATCTACCAAACTGTTGGACTCCAGACCGTAGATTTTACCTGTGCCGATCATGAATTGCCACAAGCCTGATGCGCCGGCACGTGATACGGCGGAAGGGTTCAAAGCTGATTCAATGATAGGAAGATATTTAAGTTCCAATGGAAGTCCGTATGCATCCAATGCTTCTTCGAAAATCGGCATATAGAAGTTG
>OGHB01000900.1_pt1 | contig 14223 bp, 5 predicted proteins | sample 1571451 | NCBI WGS metagenome assembly OGHB01 (sample SAMEA2582071, study PRJEB24529) | metagenome | biome: Human gut stool | place: China | collected 2011
CTCAAGGCAATGCCAGCCAATATGCTTACCAGCTCTCTGGCGATGCATAAGAGCTCTTTGCGGAAGGTCACCCTGAGCGAGTTTATAAAGGATAACTTTGTCATGGTGCTGCTGGTCGGCAGCATTGCGGTTGCAGTCATTCTGCTCACGATCCTGAAGCTGCTGCGGAAGGCGCGCAAAGCCGAAGCTGCTGCAAGGAAAGCCGCAAGCGATACGCAGGAGCTGAATGCAAAATTGCAGGTCGCTGTGGAAAACGCGGAGAGCGCGAACCGCGCGAAATCCACCTTCCTGTTCAATATGTCTCATGATATTCGCACTCCCATGAACGCCATTATCGGTTACGCAGACCTTGCCTCCCGGCATCTGGACGAACCTGCAAAGCTGGAAAAATACATGGAGAACATTCAGGTATGCGGACAGAACCTGCTGATGCTGCTGAACAATGTTCTGGACCTTGCCCGCATCGAGAACGATAAGACGGAGATCGAATATTCCGTTTCGGACATCGAGAAGGATTTCCGCAACTGCATTGCGATGTTCCAGAATCAGGCAGAGAGCAAGGGGCAGACGCTTACGGTGACAGCACATCTGCTGTATCCGTATGTCTATGCGGATATTCCACACCTGACCGAGGTCTGCACGAACCTCGTCAGCAATGCGGTCAAATACACCGGTGCCTGCGGCATGATCCACTGCGATGTCACGCAGAAGCCCGACAAAAAAGAGGGCTGGTGCGATGCGGTGATCACGGTTGCCGATAACGGCATCGGGATGTCGCAAGAGTTCCAGAAGCACATCTTTGAGCCCTTTGAACGGGAGCGCACCTCCACCGTCAGCAAGGTGGAAGGCAGCGGCATCGGGATGGGCATCGTGAAAAAGCTGGTCGGGCTGATGGGCGGCACCGTGGAAGTGGAGAGCAGGATCGGTGTTGGCTCCACGTTTACTGTGACCATTCCCTGCCGCATTGCGTCCGAGGATGAAACACAGGCGAAACGAGAAACAACCCCTTCGGATCAAAAGAGCCTGTTCGGCGTGAAGATCCTGCTGGCCGAGGACAACGACCTCAATGCGGAGATCGCCGTCGAGCTGCTGCAGGAAGAGGGCTGCACGGTAGACCGAGCCAAAGACGGCGTGGAATGTGTGGATATGCTGGAAAAAGCGGCGAACGGAACGTATCAACTGATCCTTATGGACATCCAGATGCCCGTGATGAACGGCTACGATGCGGCAAAAAAGATACGGAGGATGGATGACCCCCAAAAGGCAGACCTTCCCATCATCGCTATGACGGCAAATGCCTTTGCCGAAGATAAGCAGGCGGCATTGGATGCCGGGATGAACGACCATATCGCAAAACCGATCAATATGAATGTCCTTGTGCCGACCATCCAGAAATATCTCTGATGCGGACAGAGGGCAGCAGCACATAAGGATACTGGCAGCCCGCCTCACCCTGTGCGTTGATACAAAAAGCTGCATCGACTGGCGCAAAGAAATCGGACGCGCGCTGCTTTTAGGTATCAATACATGAAATTTTATTGAAAATCCCTCATGGCGGTGGTAATATAATCTTATATCTCTGTCGTGCTGTATCTATGTCTTTTTGTGGTATTCGGGAGTGCAGAACGGCAGCTGCCCAAGAGTTGTGAGGAGAACGATTTGATGAATAAAAGAACATTGCACCGCCTGTTTTCCGTGCTTATGGCACTGGTGATGGGTCTGTCCGTGCTGACCGGCTGCGGAACAAAAAACGCCGAAAGTGTGGAAAAGAAGGAGGACGCCCAGACCATTCAGGTGTATCTGTGGACGAATAACCTGTATGAAACCTATGCGCCCTATATCCAGTCCCAGCTGCCGGATGTAAATATTGAATTCATCGTGGGCAACAACGATTTGGATTTTTACAAGTTTTTGCAGGAGAACGGCGGTCTGCCGGATATCATCACCAGCTGCCGCTTCTCGCTGCACGATGCGGCTCCCTTGAAGGACAGCCTGATGAACCTTGCCTTGACCAACGAGGCGGGCGCTGTGTACAACACCTACCTCAACAGCTTCAAAAACGAGGACGGCAGCGTGAACTGGCTGCCGGTCTGCGCCGATGCCCACGGCTTTGTGGTCAACCGCAGCCTTTTTGAGCAGTACGGTATCCCCCTGCCTACCGATTACGAGAGCTTCGTTTCGGCCTGTCAGGCGTTTGAAAAAGCAGGCATCCGCGGCTTTACCGCCGATTATACCTACGACTACACCTGCATGGAAACGCTGCAGGGGCTTTCCGCTGCCGAGCTTACCACGACTGATGGGCGCAAGTGGCGCACTGCTTACAGCGACCCTGCCAGCACCGAACGGGTGGGTCTGGACGACACCGTGTGGCCGGGGGCGTTTGAGCGGATGGCGCAGTTCATTCAGGATACCCACCTCACGGCAGACGATCTTGCGTTGAGTTACAACGATGTGATCGGGATGTTCCGGAACGGAGAAGTTGCCATGTACTTTGGCAGCTCTGCCGGTGTCAAGATGCTTCAGGATGAGGGCATCGACACGATCTTCCTGCCCTTCTTCAGCCAGAACGGCGAAAAGTGGATCATGACCACCCCGTATTTCCAGATCGCTCTGAACCGTGACCTCGAGCAGGACACCGCGCGCCGCGAAAAAGCCATGAAAGTGCTGAACGTCATGCTCTCCGAGGAGGCGCAGAACCGTATCGTTGCTGACGGGCAGGATGTGCTGAGCTACAGCCAGAACGTCCCCCTGCGCATGACCGAGTACATGAAGGACGTGCGCGATGTGGTGGAAGAAAACCACATGTATATCCGCATCGCCTCCAACGATTTCTTTGCCATTTCCAAGGATGTGGTCTCCAAAATGATCGCGGGCGAGTACACGGCACAGCAGGCTTATCGTGCGTTCAATGCCCAGCTTCTTGCCGAAGAAACGCCTGCCGATGACGAGATCGTGCTGACCTCCGGGAAGAGCTACTCCAATGTCTTCCACGCAAACGGCGGCAGCGCCTCCTTCTCCGTCATGGCGAACACGCTGCGGGGCGTTTATGGCACCGATGTGCTGCTTGCCACCGCAAACAGCTTTACCGGCAGTATACTACGGGCAGACTATAACAAGAAAATGGCCGCTTCCATGATCATGCCCAACGGTCTGATGTCCCGCCAGCGCACCATGACCGGCGCAGAGCTGAAGGAGACCGTCCGCGCCTTTGTGGAGGGCTGCAAGGGTGGGTTTGTACCCTTCAACCGCGGCTCTCTGCCGGTGGTCAGCGGCATTGCCGTGGAGGTCAAAGAGGCAGGCGGCAGCTATACCCTGACCGGCATCACCCGGAACGGACAGCCGCTGAAGGACGACGACACCGTTACTGTGACCTGTCTGGCAACGGAAAAACAGATGGAAGCGCTGCTTGCGAGCGAAAGAGGCACGTCTTTGGATGGAGATACATGGGTAAAAAACAGATGGCGCGATCATGTCTCCGGCGGCGGCGCAGCGCTTGCAGAGCCTGAAAACTACATTGCATTGAGGTGAGCGGGATGGCAGACGAAAAGCACGAATCCAAACGAAACTGCTATCCCCGGCAAAAGTGGCTCCCTGTTGCTTCCATTCTTCTTCTGGTCTTGCTGATAGCAGGTTTCAGCGTTCGGTACATCTCGTTTGTGTCCCAGACCATCTATCAGGAAAGCACCTCGCATCTGGAAGAGGTGCTGCATAAATCCAATAATATGCTGAAAGAGATGGTGCGCAAAAACCTGACCTACCTGCATCTGTACAACGGCTTTCTGGAAAGTACCTCGGATGAGGCCGAAATACAGGCGTATATCAGGGCGGCACAGCAGAAGGCTGGGTTTGCCGAATTCTACTTTCTTACCTATGACGGCAACTACATGACTGTGACCGGGGAAACGGGCTACCTTGGCCTGCAGACAAATCTGGACGAAGAGCTTGCCAGCGGTAACGATATTGTGATGAATACGGCTCTGCCCGGCAAAACCCAGATGCTGGCGTTCATCTGTCCCGAAACGCAGGGCAGCTACCGGGGTTTTGCCTACGATGCCGTTGCCATCACCTATTACAATGATGAGGTGCTGAGATTACTGGACAATTCTGCCTTTCAGGGCAATGCCAGCAACTATGTCATCTACCCGGATGGGCGGGTGGTCATCGACAATTCCGTAAACCGCAAGGAAACGATCTACAACTTCATTGCGATGCTGCGCGACCATTCCGACCTTTCCGAGGCGCAGATCCTGGATCTGTCCAATGCCTTTGCACAGGGCAGCAGCGGAAACATGAAGGTAAAGCTGGGCGGCATCAGCTATTATCTGGTCTACGAGGGCACGGCGATCCAGAGCTGGACGATGGTGGGGCTTGTGCCGACCAAGATCGTCAATGCCAATCTGGATAAGCTGTGGTTCCATACGATACAGATCGTAGCGGGCATCGCCGCAGGTCTTGCGGTGCTGGTCATTCTGCTCATTGTGCGCAGAAGCCATATGACCCTGCGCCGGAAGGATACCGAGATCTCCTACCGGGACGAATTGTTCCAGAAGCTCTCGCTGAACGTGGATGACGTTTTCCTGATGTTGGACGCAGAGACCTCCAAGGTGGATTATGTCAGCCCGAACATTGAGCGTCTGCTGGGCATCCCGTGGAAAGAAGTCCGACAAAATGCCTTTGCTCTGGACAAGCTGGGCGCCCCGGAGTACGGCGAAAACTTTCTGGATGGGCTTCTCAGCGGACAGCAGCGGGAATGGGATTTCGAGTTTGAGCATCTGGAAACCAAAGAGCGCCGCTGGTTCCATAACATCGCCATAGGCAGCGAGGTGGAGGGCAGGACCAAATACATCCTTGTCATGTCCGACCGCACCGCCGACAAACAGGTAAATCAGGCGCTTTCGGATGCCGTTGCCGCCGCCGAGACTGCCAACCGCGCCAAGAGCACCTTCCTTTCCAATATGTCCCACGACATCCGCACCCCCATGAACGCCATCATCGGCTTTACCACACTGGCGATCAGCAATATCGACGACAAGGAGAGGGTGAAGGATTATCTGGCCAAGACCCTTGCTTCCAGCAACCATCTGCTCTCACTCATCAACGATGTGCTGGATATGAGCCGCATCGAAAGCGGAAAGATCCATCTGGAAGAAGTGGAAGTCAACCTTTCGGATGTGCTGCACGATTTGAAAACCATCGTCAGCGGGCAGATCTACGCAAAACAGCTGGAGCTTTATATGGACGCGATAGACGTGACCGACGAGGATGTCTACTGCGATAAGACCCGGCTGAACCAGATCCTGCTGAACCTGCTGTCCAACGCCATCAAGTTTACCCCGGCGGGCGGCACGGTCTCGGTGCGGGTGCGGCAGCTTGCCGGTAAAGTGCGCGGCTGCGGACAGTACGAGTTCCGCATCAAGGATAACGGCATCGGCATGAGCCCGGAGTTTGCCCAAAAGATCTTTGAGCCCTTCGAGCGGGAGCGCACCTCCACGGTAAGCGGAATTCAGGGCACCGGCCTTGGCATGGCCATCACCAAAAACATCGTGGATATGATGGGCGGCACCATCGAGGTGCAGACAGCGCAGGGCAAGGGCAGCGAGTTTATCATTCGTGTGCCGCTGCGGGTGCAGGCAGAGCACCGCCCGGTGGAAAAGATCACCGAGCTGGAAGGCCTGAAGGCTCTGGTGGTGGACGACGATTTCAACACCTGCGACAGCGTGACAAAGATGCTGGTCAAGGTGGGAATGCGTGCGGAATGGACCCTTTCCGGCAAGGAAGCGGTGCTGCGCGCGCGGCAGTCCATCGAGATGAGCGATGTCTACCACGCCTATATCATCGACTGGCGGCTGCCGGATATGAACGGCATCGAGGTCACCCGCCAGATACGCAGCCTGAACGACGATACCCCCATCATCATCCTGACGGCCTACGACTGGTCTGACATTGAGGTAGAGGCAAAGGCCGCCGGTGTGACCGCCTTCTGCTCCAAGCCCATGTTCATGTCTGACCTGCGCGAGACCCTGATGAGCGCCCTCGGCCAGAAGCTGACAGATGCGTCGCAGGAGATTCTGCCGGAAAAGAACGCCGACTTCAAGGACAGACATATCCTGCTGGTAGAGGACAACGAGCTGAACCGCGAGATCGCGCAGGAGATCCTGCGCGAGTACGGCTTCCGGGTCGATACGGCGGAAAACGGTGAAGTGGCGGTGGAAAAGGTGAGCACCGCAGCGCCGGGCAGCTATGATCTGGTGCTGATGGATGTGCAGATGCCGGTGATGGACGGCTACACCGCCACCCGGAAGATCCGCGCACTGGATGACCCTGCCCGGGCAAAGCTCCCGATCCTTGCCATGACCGCCAACGCCTTCGACGAGGACCGCCGCAACGCATTGGAAAGCGGCATGAACGGCTTTTTGTCCAAGCCCATCGTGATCGGCGACCTTGTGCAGGAGCTGCACAAGATCCTGTAAGCCAAACGCCTGTCAGACAAAAAATAAATAAAGCACCCGCAGCAGGCTTCGCAGAGGCTCTTGACCTCTGGAAGCGAATGCTGCGGGTGCTTTTGCTTTTGTTGGCTGGCAGCCGTTATGATTTCAGTACATCTGCGAGGACCTGCAGCAGATGCGGAATATCCAGCGGCTTTGCAATGTGGCCGTTCATACCGGCCTTCAATGCACTCTGACGGTCTTCTTCAAAGGCATTTGCCGTCATTGCAAAGATGGGAATGTCTGCCTTTGCAGCATCCGGCAGGGCACGGATCTGCCGCGTCGCCTCGTAACCGTCCATCTTGGGCATCTGGATGTCCATTAAGATCAAATCGTACTGCCCGGGGGCCGCCTGCTTCATCTTCTGGACAGCGATCTCGCCATCCTCAGCAGTGTCTACCGCAAAGCCCGCTTCCTTCAGGATCTCCAGTGCAAGCTCGCGGTTCAAGGCATTGTCCTCCACCAGCAAAAGCTTCTTTCCCTTGAGCTCGGCGGCATCTGGCTGCGCTGGCTTACAGGCAGGCTCTGCACCGTACGGTTCTGCCAGCACTCTGCGCAGTTCGGAAAGGAACAGCGGCTTTTCGCAGAAGGCGGTCACTCCGGCAGCGCGGGCTTCCTCTTCAATATCCGTCCAATCGTAGGCCGTCAGAATGATGATAGGGCAGCTTTTCCCGATCACCTTGCGGATCTGCCGCACGACCTCGATGCCGTTCATATCGGGGATGAGCCAGTCGATGATGTAGACGCTGAATTCGTCGCCCTGCTCCATGGCGTATCGGGTGCGGATCACCGCTTCCCGGCCGGAGATCGTCCACTCCGGCCGCATCCCGATCTTGGACAGCATGGTGCTGACGCTCAGGCAGGTGTCGGTATCGTCGTCTGCTACCAATGCGCGCAGCCCTTCCAACTGCGGGAGCTGCTTGGGCTCCACCTTTTGTCCGCTGAGTGCGAAGCAGAGATCTACGATGAATTCGCTGCCCTTGCCCGGTTCACTTTCGATCGCGATGGTGCCGCCCATCATATCCACAATGTTCTTGGTGATGGACATGCCCAGGCCGGTACCCTGAATGCCGCTGACGGTGGAGCTTTCCTCCCGGCTGAACGCCTCAAAGATGTGCTTCTGGAACTCTTCGCTCATACCAATGCCATTGTCCTTGATGCGGAACTCATAGCAGCCACGGCCCTTGGGCGCACCGTTCTTCTGGGCAATGCGGATGCTGATCGTACCGCCTGTGGGAGTGAACTTGATGGCGTTGGACAAAATGTTCAGCAAGATCTGGTTCAGCCGCAGCGGGTCGGTGATGATGTCCTCGTTCTCCACGTCCATGGTATCGATGAAAAGCGACAGCCGCTTTGCCGAAACATCGGGTTGGATGATGGAGCGCACATCGTGGACGAGGTCCGGCAGATGCACCGCTTTTTCTTCAATTTTTACTTTTCCGCTCTCGATGCGGCTCATATCCAGCACATCATTGATGAGGGAAAGCAGATGATGGCTGGAGATAGAGATCTTTTTCAGGTAGTCCAGCACCTGTTCCTTATTATCAATATGGGTCGCAGCCAGCGAGGTGAAGCCGATGATGGCGTTCATGGGGGTGCGAATATCGTGGCTCATATTGAACAGGAACTCCCGCTTGGCACGGTTTGCCGCACCCTCGTGCTGGAGTGCGATCTCCAGTTTGCGGTTCTGTTCCTCCAGCTGAGCCTGATACTTCTTCTCCTGCTCTTTCTTCTGCTGCTCCATCTCCTGCATGGAGCGTCTGCGCAGCACCCGAAGGACCATTACAAGCAGGATGTAACCGGCCAGCGCCATCAAAATCAACGGAAACGATTCACGGAAGACGGATTTTTCATCCGTATACGCGTAGAGATCGAAAGACCTTCCGTGGCAGTACATTCCAACATAGCAGCCGGAGCCGTTCCGATCGTGGGTATGGGTCAGCGTTTCGGCAGCCCCGGCTTTGCGGATCTCCTGCACTGGCGGACTGTCCGCAGCATTCTGCCCGATGAGTTCCGGGCGGTTAGAGGCAATGACCTGATTGTTCTGCACGATGAACAATGTGCCGCTGGTCTCAACCGAGTAGCCGTCCAGTACACTCTGAATGGACAAGGCCGTTCCCTCTACAAATTCTGCCGGGGTATAGCGGTAGGCAAGCAGGATCACCTCTTTGCTTTCTGCCCGGTGTGCCGCAACATCCACGGCAGACCCATCCTCCAGCAGGACCCGCTTCAGATAGGTTTTTTGCGGGTAAGCGAAAACGTCCAGAACGGCATCATTTTTGAGCTGTTCTCCAAACTGGGCATAGCCGATGCCGTTCGTTGTGGATTCGCACAGGAGCGTACCGTCCGGGGCCAGAACCGAAATACCTGTGAGCCAGAGCAGCTCTGCCTGCCTGTTCAGGCACTGCGGGTCGGAAAGGTCGAGCGCAGGGGCCTGTGCCAGCTGATGCACCGATACCGCCGCGCGGCGGAGCGCTTTGGCCACGATCGTATCGTTGTGCTTTTCAAAGCTGGTGGACTGGGATTTGACAAAATCAAGGATCTGGCAGAAACGAGCCTCCGTTGCGCGCAGTGCCTGCCAACTCGAGAAAAAAACGACGCCGGCCATAAAAAGCACGCCGATGACCAGATAGAGCCCCCATCTCCATGTATCTGAGATGGTTCTGTTTTTACGTGCCAATGGTGTCCACCTCCAGATACTGTGAAGCATGTTCAAGATACTTGCCAAGGATCTGCTCCAGTGTGCCGTCTGTGCGCATCTGCGCAAGAACAGCGTTCAGCTGGATGTTCAGCCCGCGGTTGTCGTTTTTGGCAAAGGCGATGCCCAGCCCGGTGACCAGCAGCGGTTCTTCGAGGATGCGGAACTCCACGGAATTGTCCTTCATGTATTGCAGGATGGCCGTCTCATGGGCAGCGATGGCATCCACATAGCCGCAGGCCAGCATCGCATACTGCACGCTGCGGTCTTCGGTGCTGAACACATCGACCGCTTGTGGGATGCGCGGGTCGGAGCCGCTGAGAAAGATCTCCTCCGGCTTGCTGGTGCTCTGCACGGCGATGGTCTTTCCGGCAAGGTCGCCGAGTGTCCGGATGCTGCTGTCGGCATCCACCGCAGCCACCTGACGGCTCACCATGTAGGGTCCCGCCCAGCGGTATACCTCCTCGCGCCCATCCATGGAAAAGCAGCCCCAGATGCAGTCGATGGTACCGCTTTCCACCAGATCTGTTTTTTGCTCCCAATCGATCGGTTCAAACCGGGCAGCATATCCCATGCGGCGGAACGCTTCGGTGGCGATCTCCACGTCGATCCCGGCGGGGACGCCGTCATTGTTCAGATAAATATAGGGTGGATAGGTATCGCTTCCCACAATGATCTGCGGAAGACCGCTGTCCTTCGCGTTCGTTCCGCCGCAGGAAGTCAGACTGCTGACGGCAGCAGATGCCGCCAGCAGCGTGCAGCCGCGCAGAAATGCACGGCGTGAGATTCTGTGTTTCATTTGGGCTTTTTGTTCTCCTGTTTTATTGCATCCATTGCTCAGTTGCGCTGCTGTAATTCTTCTTTCAGGTCAGCCTGAATATCTGTCAGGCACTGCAGCAGCAGCGGGTTGAACGCTCCGCACTCGCCGTTCAGGATCATCTGCACGGCTTTTTCGTGGGAGAAGGCTTTTTTGTAGCAGCGTTCGCTGGTCAGTGCATCGTACACATCAGCCAGCGAGACCAGTTGTGCGCTGATGGGGATCTCATCGCCCTTCAGTCCATCCGGGTAGCCGCGCCCATCCCAGCGTTCGTGGTGCCAGCGGGCGATCTCGTAGGCCGTTTGCAGCAGCGGCTGCTCTGCAAAATTATCCAGATCATGCAGCATCTGGGCTCCCAGCATACTGTGGGTCTTCATGACCTCGAATTCCTCCGGGGTCAGCCTGCCGGGCTTATTAAGGATCTTTTCGTCAATGCCGATTTTTCCGATGTCGTGCAGGGCAGAAGCCAGCGGGATCATATCCTGCTGTTCCGCAGTGATAGAGTATCTGCTGCTGAACTCCAACAGACGGCGGAGCAGCAGCTCGGTGATGGTACGGATATGCCGCACATGGGCGCCGCTTTCACCGTTGCGGAATTCTACGATATGACTCAGTACACCTACCAGCATATCCGTATTATTTTCACGGGCGCGGATCTGCTCAGAGACCATCTGCACCAGCCGCCGCTGCTTGGCGTACAGCTTGATGGTGTTGGTCACACGGCGGTATACGATATGAGCATCGAAGGGGCGATTGACATAATCACTTGCGCCCAGCTCATAGGAACGCCGGATCGTCGCATCGGAGTCCTCACTGGAGATCATAATGACCGGGATATCCTCGATGGTGTGGTTGGCATTCATGGCTTTCAGCACTTCAAAGCCGTCCATAACGGGCATATTGATGTCCAGCAGCACCAGTGCAATGTTTTCGGCTTCTGCCTGCAATTTTTCCATGCATTCCCGTCCGTTTTCTGCTTCCAGGACATGGTAACTATCCCCCAGGATCTCTGTCAGCATCATGCGGTTCATTGCGGAGTCATCCACAAGTAAGATCTGTGACTTGTTCTGCAAAAGTTTTTCCAAAGCCGCCAGGCCATGCCCCGGAACCTCCACCATGACGGCATTCTTGCGGCACTTTGCCTGATACATCAGCCAATCTGCCCGGCGAACGATGTTTTCCATAGGGTCGGCGAGGGACTGTATCGTTCCGCCAATGCTCAGCGAGATACGGAAATGCGAATAGCCGGGTACAGATGCCATCTGCGCGGCGGTGCGGATCTGTTCCAGTTTGGTCTGCAAAAAGTCTCCCGGAATGCCGGATAACACCAGCAGAAATTCGTCTCCGCCATAGCGGATGAGCAGGTCCGACTCCCGGATGCAGGACTGGATGGTGTTTGCCACTGTTTTCAGTGCCATATCTCCGGCGTAATGCCCATAGGTATCGTTGCAGATCTTGAAATCGTCCACATCCATCAGCGCGATCCCTGCCGGGCCGATGGATTTACGGACAACTTCTTCGTAATAGCGGCGGTTGTAAATTCCTGTCAGCGGATCCCGATAGAGTTTTTCTTTGAATGCCTGCTCCTGTGCAGTACGCTGCTCGGTGGTTTCGTCCATCGGTGCTTTCTGATTTTCGGTCAATCGCTTCAGAGTTTGCTCCGCTGCGGCAAGAGCAGCTTCCTGTCGATGAAGTTTTTTCAACAGCTGCTGCTCACGCGCTTTGTAATATTCCTCGATCTCGGAAAGTGTATTCACGTTCTGACCCTCTTCTAAATCATTTGTGTGTTTCATCTGCGAAAACGCGCTTTTCCGCTATTTTTTAATGGGGAGGGGTAACGCGGAAGCGTTTTACGGTCTGTTCCAGTGCTGCAATGTCCACGGGTTTGGAGAGATGTTCATCCATGCCGGCTTCCTTGCTCTTTTGCATATCCTCAAGGAAGGCGTTGGCGGTCATGGCAAGGATGGGGATGATCCTGCCCAGTGGATTTTCGCCATTGCGAATGCGGCGGGTGGCCTCCAGGCCGTCCATCACCGGCATCTGCACGTCCATCAAAATCATGTCATACTCGCCGGGCTTGACGCTGGCAAAGGCATCCACGATCTCCTGACCGTTGGAGCAGATGGTGCAGCTTGCGCCCTTGGTCTCCAGCAGCATTTCCAGAATTTCGGCGTTGATGGCGTTATCCTCGGCGCAGAGGAACTTCATCCCGGACAGGGGAGAGACGGCCTCAGCCTCCTCCGGGAGGGCCGACGCCGTCTGCACCTTATCTGCCTCGGCGTCGATGGGAAATTCCAGCACGACCTCAAAGCGGGAGCCTTTGCCGGAGGCGCTCTCCACATGGATGGTGCCGCCCATCAGGTCTACGATGCTCTTGGTGATGGCCATGCCAAGACCGGTACCCTGCACCCGGTTGGTGCCGGATTTTTCCTCGCGGGTAAAGGGATCGAAGAGAGTCTTCTGGTAGACCGCGCTCATGCCGATGCCGTCATCCTGCACCACAAAGCGGTATTTGGCGTAGTGCTCGGTATGGCTAAGCTCCTCTACATCCAGCCGGATGTGTCCGCCTTGGGGCGTATACTTGACCGCATTGGAGAGGATATTCATCAGGACCTGATTCAGGCGGTTGGGGTCGGCCAGCACGTTTTCGTGCTGCACATGGTTCTCCACCGTGAAGGTCTGGCGGCGTTGGCTGGCCTGCTGCCGGATAATGCTGTCCAGCTGGCTGACCTGCTGGGGAAGGTTCGTTTTTTCGATGTTCAGGGTGGTCTTGCCGCTCTCGATGCGGCTCATGTCCAGAATATCGTTGATGATGCCCAGCAGCAGCCGACCGGAAGTTTCCAGCTTGCCCAGATGTTCGGCCAGCTTTTCCGGCTGGTGCAGCTCGTTTTTCATCAGGGTAGTAATGCCGATGATGGCGTTCATGGGGGTGCGGATGTCGTGGGACATATTGGAGAGGAAGTCTGTCTTGGCTTTGCTGGCCTTTTCGGCTACTTCCAGTGCGGCTTCCACAGCCAGCGTGGTCTGGTGCTCGCCCGTGCGGTCAGACAGATCCACGATGCACTTTCTTGCGCCCTGCACATCATTGATGAAGCCGGTCACATGGATATAGCGAGGCTCACCGGTCTCCTGATTGACAAATTCACGCTCCCATTCCTGCTGGACGCCCTGTTCCATCTGCATCAGATTTTCCAGCCGCGATGCACCGCTGTCGTCTCCGGCAGGGTATAGAACGTAGAGATCCTCCTGCACCGCCTCGGGAGAGAGGCCCAGAATGCGCTGGACATTGGGGCTGACGTATTCCACCTTGCGAGTTTCGGTGTCGATCATCAGGAACACATCGTCCACATTGCGGGAAAGGTTCGAGAACAACTCTTCGCGTGCCAGCAGCTGCTGATCCTTTTTCCGCAGCTTTTGCCGGTTGTTCTGTACCACCAGCAGCAGAGCAGCAACGGCCAGCATACCCGTTGTACCGCTCATCACGGCCATGGTGGTGTATTGCAGCCGGTTCATGTTGGCGTTCACAACGCTTTTGGGAGCAATGCCAAGGATCGTCCAGTTCTGGAAGGAGGCAGAACCATAAACCATGTAATAGCTGACGCCATTGATGGAAAACTCAAGGTTGCCGCTCTCCCCGGCAGCAAAAGAATCTTGCAGGGCATCGACCTGTTCTGCCGTAAAACCAGCCGAATTTTTGAGCATGGCAAGGATGTTGTGTACGCCGCGCATGTCCGCGCTGCTGCTGTCCAGTACCACACGGCCATCCGGCAGCACGGCAAAGGTACTGCCGTGCCCTTCAAAGGCAGAGATCTTCAGGGAGTCCACCAGATCCCTGTTGTTGTAGGTGACGGCAATGGCTTCGTAATCAAAGCCCTGATAACTGCCTTTTTCCGTGGGGACTGCAAACACCATGATCTCCGGCTTGTCCGGGACCACCGAGTTTGCCACGATAGGCTGCTGCTCCAGGATCAACTGCGACAGCGTCCGACCCAGATCAAGATAGCCTCGTTCACCATCCAGTGCGATATAGGAGCCATCCCGCGAAACGAAGAAAAAGTCTGTAAAATGGTATTCTCCCTTTGCCTGTGCAAGGAAAGAGCAGACATCGGCATCGCTTTGCGCGCTTTCCAGATAAGGTGTCCACATCCGCATGACGCCCCAGTTGAGAGATACCTTATTGTAAAGGGTCTGGTTTGCCTGATGGTAGATCTCCGTAAGGTGTG
>OGHB01000906.1_pt1 | contig 14141 bp, 10 predicted proteins | sample 1571451 | NCBI WGS metagenome assembly OGHB01 (sample SAMEA2582071, study PRJEB24529) | metagenome | biome: Human gut stool | place: China | collected 2011
TTAGAAGCTAATAAATAGGAGGCACTATGGAATTTATCGATGTATCTGCTAAAACCATTGAAGATGCCATTGCTAAAGGTGTAGCTCAATTGGCCTCTGAAGGTCAAGAATTGGTAGAAACTAAGGTCTTAGAACAACCTTCTAGTGGATTTTTAGGCATTGGTCGTAAACCAGCAGTTGTTCGCTTATTCTTCACATCTGTAGCTAAAACTGCTACTCAAGAAGAAGTAGCTCATGTAGAAGAACAATCTGTAGCTGTTGCTTCCGAACCGGTAGCAACGACTGAAACAGAAGTACAAGACATAGCAGTTGAAGCTTCTGTAGAAGAAAAACCTTCTAAAAAGGAACTTTCAAAAGAAGATCAACAAGAAATCGCTGAAAAAGGTAAACAATTCCTCGATGATATGTTTACTCAAATGGGCCTCACTGTAGTTATCGAAAAAATGATGACGAAAGATAAGATTACATTCCAAGTACACGGCGAAGAGCTAGGTATTTTGATTGGTAAACATGGTCAAACATTGGATGCTATTCAATACTTAACAAATCTCGTGGCTCACAAGGATGTATCTGGCCACTGCCATATCGTTGTAGATGTGGAAAACTATCGTTCTCGCCGAGAAGAAACATTGGTAAATCTCGCGAAACGCTTGGCTTCTAAGGTGAAACGCAACCGTCAAAAGGTTTCCTTAGAACCGATGAATGCTTTTGAACGCAAAATCATTCATACCGCCCTTCAAGGGGACAAACACATTGTTACGAACAGCGAAGGGGACGAACCGTTCCGCCACGTTGTGATTTCGTACAAAAAATAAAATATAATGGTGCAGCTTTCAAGTAGCTGGTATTCTCCGTTACTTGAGGGCTGTTCCCTTTATTCTTTAGGTTATGGTGAAAGCTAACCTAAGTTAATCTTCGCATGCAAAGATTAGTTTAGTTTAACTTTCACAGGCGAAGAACATATAATACATTATCGAAATACGGAGATTTTTATGTATATAGATGATACAATAGCGGCCATTGCGACGCCGCCCGGCATCGGCGGGGTTGGTATTATTCGGGTCAGCGGCAAGGATAGTTTTCCTATTGTAAATAGCCTGTTCAAGAGCACTGGCACCGTTCCTTTGATGGATCGCCAAAATAGAACGATACAATATGGGGCCATTGTGGATCCAGCGACGAACAAGACTATCGACGAGGTTCTTGTGTTATTGATGAAAGGCCCTCATTCTTACACGGCGGAAGATGTGGTAGAAATTCAGTGTCACGGCGGTATTGTGCCGGTTCGACAAATCTTGAAATTGCTCGTAAATCACGATGTGCGCATGGCTGATGCCGGTGAATTTACGAAGCGTGCCTTTATGAACGGACGTATCGACCTCACCCAAGCGGAGGCGATCATTGATATTATTGAAGCAAAAACAGAGGACTCCCTCTCCCTTGCTGTGGCTCAGCTAGATGGAACTGTTTCGTCCTTTGTAAAAGATGTGCGAGAGCAGCTCATCGCTATGATTGCTCATTTAGAGGTAACCATCGATTATCCTGAGGAGGATATCGAAGACGTAACGAGCCAAGAGGTGCGCGAACAGTTGCAGCCTATTTTGAATGCTATGGATGAACTCTTGTCTACAGCAAACACAGGCCGTTTAATTCGCGACGGTATTACAACGGTTATCGTAGGCCGTCCAAATGCAGGTAAATCGAGCTTGATGAACGCTCTCTTGCGCGAAAACCGCGCTATCGTAACGGATATTCCGGGGACGACGCGGGATAGTATTGAAGAATATATGACCGTAGAAGGTATTTCTTTACGCCTTATCGATACAGCAGGTATTCGCGACACACAAGATACGGTGGAAGCCCTTGGTGTGGAACGTGCTCGCGATTATATTAACAAAGCAGACATCGTGCTCTGCGTTATTGACGGATCTACTCCGTTAAACTCTGAAGAAATCGAAATTTTGACCTTTGTCAGCGGTTTGAACACCATCGTACTCCTTAATAAGTCCGATGTGGCACAAGTCGTTACAGACGAAAATATTAAAGAACACGGAACCTTCACGGCTATCGAACGAATCAGTGCTAAAGAAGGCGAAGGCTCTGCGGTTCTCTCCAAATGGGTGCAAGAACTCGTCTACGGCGGTCGCGTAAAACAAGACAATAGCGCCATGATCAGTAATGTGCGCCACATCAGCCTCATGGAACAAGCGAAGGCTCAAGTAGAACAAGCCCTCTCCTCTATCGACATGGGCATGCCTGTAGACTTTGTGGCCACCGACCTGCGTAGCGCTTGGGAACTACTAGGCGACATCACGGGCGATACAATTAGAGAATCCATGATCGATGAACTATTCAGTAGATTTTGTTTAGGTAAGTGATTTAAGCTTTCAATATAAGTAATATATAAGGAAATTCATATGTACACAGTAGATAATTATGATGTCATCGTCATCGGTGGTGGTCATGCTGGTTGTGAGGCGGCCCTCGCCGCTGCCCGCATGGGTCATCGCACGTTGATGGCGACCATCAGTTTAGATAATATTGCGCTTATGCCGTGCAACCCTGCCGTGGGTGGCCCTGGTAAAAGCCATCTTGTTTACGAAGTTGACGCATTAGGCGGTCAAATGGGTATCAATGCGGATGCTACGGCTATCCAAATGCGTATGCTCAATATGGGCAAAGGACCTGCCGTTCATTCTTTGCGCTGCCAATCCGACAAGATTAAATACCAACATTTGATGAAACAAACATTGGAGAATACAGATAATCTCAATGTTAAGCAAATCATGGTGACAGAACTTAAGGTTGAGGATGATAAGGTAACAGGTATCGTTACAGAGCTTGGTGAATTCTATGGCGCTAAGGCTATTATTCTTTGTACAGGTACCTATTTGAAAGGTAAAATCCTCATCGGTGATATCGATTATGTGGGCGGTCCAAATGGTCAACGCGTAGCGGAACATTTCTCTCAATCCTTACTCGATAATGGTATTGAATTGATGCGCTTTAAGACGGGTACACCAGCACGTGTAGATAAACGTACTTTAAATCTCGAAAATATGGTAGTTCAAGAAGGCGATGCACATCATCACGCATTTTCCTTCATGGATGAATGGATTAATCGTAATGAAGATGTATGTTGGTTGACCTATACTAATAAAGAAACGCACGAAATCATTCATAGCAATATTCACCGAGCTCCTATGTATAGTGGCAAAATCGAAGGCGTAGGCCCTCGTTACTGTCCTTCCATCGAAGATAAGGTGGTGCGCTTTGCCGATAAAGAACGCCATCAATTATTCGTAGAACCAGAAGGTACGGGTACAAATGAAATGTATGTACAAGGTATGAGTACGTCTCTTCCTATGGACGTACAATATGCGTTCTTGCGTACTATACCAGGACTTGAGAATGTTGAAATTATGCGTCCTGCCTATGCTATTGAATACGATTGCTTGAATCCAACGCAATTGACACCAGCACTTCAAGTGAAACATATTGAAGGTCTCTACTCTGCAGGTCAAGCCAACGGTACATCTGGCTATGAAGAAGCGGCTGCTCAAGGCCTCATGGCTGGTATCAACGCAGCATTGTGGATTCAAGGGAAGGAACCGTTCATCCTTGCTCGCTCCGAAGCGTACATCGGTGTTCTTATCGATGATCTTGTAACAAAAGGTACAAATGAACCGTACCGCATGATGACAAGCCGCAGTGAATACCGTCTATTGCTTCGTCAAGATAATGCAGATATGCGTCTTACAGAAAAAGGCCGTAAAATCGGTCTTGTAAAAGACGATCGTTGGGCCAAATTTACAGCCAAGAAAGCTGCTATCGAAGAAGCAATGGATATGTTACGAAATACACCTGTCAATCCGTCTAAAGAAACACAAGTTTTGCTTGAAGGTTTAGGTACAGCACCTATTAGAACAGGTATTCACGCTTATGATTTAGTAAAACGTAATGAACTCTCTTACGCCAATGTAGCTGATGCATTTGGTTTGAAACGCTATACACCTGATGTAGAAGAGGCTGTCGATATTTCCATTACCTACGAAGGGTACATTAAAAAGCAAATGGACCAAGTCGATAAAGTTCGTAAACTAGAAGAAAAAATTCTTCCAAAAGAATGGGACTACACAGAAATTAAGGGCATTTCTCTTGAAGCTCAACAAAAGCTCAACAAGATTCGTCCTCACTCCATAGGCCAAGCAAGCCGTATCTCTGGCGTCTCCCCTGCAGACGTATCTGTTCTATTGATCCAATTAGAGCAATACAACAGAAGTAAATAAAAATAGCATGTAATAATATGAATTCATGTAATAACATGCATTTTATATGAACTTTTTAAAAGATATTTCCTACAAATCTTATTGTCCTATACATATTAGACAATTCATTAGGAGTACTTATGAAAGAAAAATACGATGTGCCTATAGCACCTCTGTCTGAATTTGTTTCATATATGATGGAGCAAATGAGTCATTTTGGTTTGCCCTGTACGGAAGAGCAAGCAAAAGACTTTTACTTGTATTATGTGCATATGATTGAAACAAATAAATATCTCAATCTAACGGGTATCACAGACATGAAAGAGGTCGTGATTAAGCATATGATTGACTCCCTCTCATGTTATAATCCTGAAATCATCAAATCTGGTATGTCTATCATCGATATTGGTACGGGCGCAGGTTTTCCTGGTATCCCATTGGCTATCTATGATCGTAGCCTCAAGGTTACCCTGTTTGATTCTTTAAAAAAGCGGCTTAACTTTTTGAAATCGGTTATAGATGAACTAAAACTGACGAATTGTACTACCTTACACGGACGTGCGGAGGATTTGAGTCACCAAGATTACCGTGAAAGCTTTGATATTGCTACGAGCCGTGCCGTGGCACGTTTGCCGATTCTTTTAGAATGGACTGTGCCATATGTAAAAGAAGGTGGATATGTAGTTGCTTTAAAAGGAGCTATCTACGAAGAAGAAGTTAAAGAATCTAATAAAGCCCTTAGCATACTAAAAGCTACTATCGAAGAAGTAAGAACCATTACTCTGCCAACCCTAGATGATAAACGAGCAATCATATATATAAAGAAAACGGGAAAAACACCAAAACAATACCCACGGAAACCAAAAGAAATCAAAGATAAACCATTAGTATGATTTTTACTAGTACATACTGTGTGAAACTTAATAAAACTAGCAATACAATACAAAACAAGTACAAAAAGAGGATGCAAATTTTATATTTGCATCCTCTTTCCTTTTCATTAGGAATGACTTAGCTCGTTTTCTATCCCCCTCCCCACTACCTATTAAATGATATCGTTTACAACAACATTTTAAGGAGGAGTTATTTTGATATAGGATAAATTAGTTTAAATGAAAATAGAATACCTTTCCCTAAGGACGACTTAGCTCGCTTTGGAGTCCGTGGGAAAGGTATTCTATGCAAACATTAAAATGACTTATACGTGGTCAATAATATGTAACGTTGTATCGATATCATTTAAAGGCATAATATGTACGCCTGCTGCAATTTTCTTGATTTGTTCAAGTGTTTCGATAGCGATTTCTGTACCAGCCTCTTTACCACCTTTTTCCATGCGGTCCAATATTTCTTGAGTAAGGTTGATTCCAGGCACTTTTTCGTGGAGGTATGTGGCCATTTTAAAGCTTTTAAGTGGAATCAAACCGAGCATGATAGGTACATCGAATTCAGACATTTTATCAATGTAGCGTTTTGCCTGTTCTAAATCGTAAATTGGTTGTGTTTGTACAAAGTGAGCGCCATTTTGAATTTTAGCAGTCAATTTTTGGCGTTCAATCTCTAAATCTGGAGCACCAGGATTACCAGTTGCACCGATGTAGAAGTTTGTAGGTGAGTCTAGGTCATTACCTGCAAGGTCTTTGCCTGCATTTAATGTCTTGGCGATATTGAGTAGTCCCATACAGTCGACTTCAAATACAGATTGTGCAAATGGATGGTCCCCGTTATCTGGTTTGTCACCAGTGAGGGTTAAAATATTATGCACACCCAACGCTGCTGCACCGAGTAATTCAGATTGCAAACCGATAATATTACGGTCGCGGCATGTAAGGTGGAAAATGGTTTCAATCTCTTTGTTATGCTGTAACAAATAAGAAAGAGAAATTGGGCTCATGCGCATTTTGGACATAGGGCTATCAGCGATGTTGATAGCATCCACCTTCCCTTTTAAACGGGCTGCTTGTTCGAAGGTCTTTTCCGCAGAACTGCTTTTGGGAGGATCCAATTCAACCGTAATGGTGAACTGCCCTTGTTGATGTTTTTCTCTTAATGTCATCATGTACCTCGTTACTATAAATTATTTTTCTAGTGTTTCAAAAAAGTCGTTAGCGTGGTTAACAGCAGCGATGCCGTCCTTAGCGTAGATATCTGCGCCCGCTTGGTCTGCGTAATCTTGAGATACTACGGCGCCGCCAACCATGACCTTAGTTTTAAGGCCTGCTGCACGGATAGCAGCGATGGTATTGTCTATTTGTGGCATTGTAGTCGTCATCAAGGAACAAATACCTACTAGAGCGGCTTTGTTATCTTTAATGGCTTGTACGATATCTTCTGGGTCAACGTCCTTACCAAGGTCGATGATTTTGTAGCCATTGTTTTCAAGTAATGCCGCTACGATATTTTTACCTAAATCGTGAATGTCGCCTTTAACTGTAGCCACGACAACGGTGCCTTTATCTAAGCTTTCACTAGCAGGAATAATTTCTTTAATGGTATTGAAAGCAGCTTGCATTGTTTCAGCAGCAAGCATTACTTGTGGTAAGAATAATTTACCAGAGCCAAACTTATCCCCTACTACGTTCATCGCTTCAGATAAACCTTTTTTCGTAAGATCTAATGGATCGATACCATCTGCTAAGGCTTTTTTTACAAGATCAATGATAGCTTCTTTTTCGCCTTGTTCTACACATGCGCGGATATTGGCTAAAGGATCATTACTATCGAATGATTTTTTATCTGGCCCTTTAGGAGCAGAATTACCAGGAGCAGTCGTTTCGTCTTCATAGCCGTATTCTTTAATAAATTCAGCAGAACCTGGGTCCCAGCCTAGTAAGGTAGTACTAGATACAAATGCTTTTTTTGCTGGATAATTGAGTGGATTCATAATCGGTGTTGTTAAGCCACATGCAAGGGCCATTGTTAAAAATTGGCCGTTCAAATATGGACGTTGAGGCATACCGAAGGAGATATTGGACAAGCCCATTACTGTTGGGAATCCAAACTTCTCTTTATATAACTGTAGCGTACGCAATGTTTGGCGTGCACTATCTTCACCGCTGGCAAGTGTTAATACCAATGGATCGAGTAATAAGTCGTGTGGTTGAAGACCATAACCATAAGCGCGATTTATGATGCTTTCAGCTAAAGCAACGCGGTCCTCTGCTTTTTCAGGAAGGTCACCACTAGATAATGGTAAGCAAAGTAATGCTGCACCGTAACGTTTTGCTAAAGGCATAACATGAGTGATAGACTCCTCCTCCCCATTTACGGAGTTAATAAGCGCACGGCCTGGGTAGTTTTTAAGAGCTACCTCCATAGCTGCTGGGTCCAATGTATCGATAGACAATGGAGTTTCAACGAGCATGGATAATTCAAAGATTGCTCGTTCCATCAATGGAGTTTGATCCATGCCAGCTACGCCCATGTTTACGTCGAGGATGTCTGCCCCCGCCTCTACTTGATCTAAGGCATCGCGCTTTACACGAATGAAAGAGCCGTCGCGCAATTCTTGAGCGAGAACTTTACGACCTGTTGGGTTAATACGTTCACCAATGATAAGCGGTTTTGTATTGTGCCCTAATTCTAACAATCTAGTACGGCTTGTAATAATTGTTTTAGGTTCGATATGAGCACGCTCTTTAGGTGTATGTGCTTTTACAGCATCGGAAATAGATTGGATATGAGCTGGTGTTGTACCACAGCAGCCACCAATATAACTAGCACCTGCATCAACGATATCAAGCATTAATGGGCCCATTTCTTCTGCTGTAAGTGGAAATACAGTTTGCTTGTTGATTAATTGTGGCATACCGGCATTTGGTTGGCAGCTTATAGGTAAATTTGTAACGCTTGCAATCTCCTCGATAAGAGGTGTAATTTGTTCAGGTCCAAGAGAACAGTTGATACCGATGATATCTGCACCTATAGCTTCTACGATAGTAGTTGCTACTGCTGGCGGTGTACCAGTAATAGTACGACCGTCTTCACTGAAAGAAAATTGACAGATGATTTGAATATCTTCTTTTGTTTTTCCCGCTGCTTCACGAGCATCTAAAGAGGCTAATAAAGCGGCACGCATTTCCTGTACGTCAATAATAGTTTCAATGATGATGAAATCAACACCACCTTCGATTAAAGCCTCGGCTTGCTCGCGGTATGTGTCGTAAATATCATCAAAACTCATATTGCCTAATGGTTGTAAGAAACGACCTGTAGGACCCATAGAGCCTGCTACACGAGCAGATGGTTTAACTTCTGCAATCGCTTCTTTGGCTACTTTTACAGCAGCAATATTTATTTCTCTTACACGATCTTGTAAGTCATAATCTTCTAGTTTAAGCCCACAAGCGCCGAACGTATTTGTTGTGATTACATCACTGCCATGTTGTAAGTATTGAGCGTGAATATTCTTTACTACTTCTGGTCTTTCTACGTTAAATAGCTCCGGACAATAGCCCTCTTCTAAGCCTGCTGCTTGCAGCATTGTGCCCATAGCACCGTCAAATATATACATAAACATCTTCCTTTAACATCCTAAATTACAATGTTTCACGTGAAACACTATTGTATTGGTTGCCCCTTCATGGCAATACCAGAAATGTCGGCAGTAGTTTTACTACCTTCCTCTTCTCCCCCATCTTGGGTGTTGACTGTTGCTTTCTCTGGTAATTTACGAGAAGCGCAGTCTTGTTGTGAACAAGATGTACAGCCTCTTTTTGTTTTAATATCTTCATTTGCTGGCATTAAACCAATAATAGCTGTTACAGATTTACGTGGGAATAATAAATAGTTTTCTGTAACTTGTAAGCCAATTAGCTCAGTTTTAATAATGTTAGCTAATTCAGGCTGAATCTCTAATGGCCAATTGCCATAACCAGGACTAAAACGCCAGGTTGGCTTATAGCCTTGTTTTTTAGCAATTGTATTGATTACTTCATTTACCTGATCAGCTACCTGTTCTACAGCAGTTGTCGCCGCTGTATCAAGTAATAAACCTACCGTATAGTTACCTTGTTTAAATAACTGCTCACTACGAATTTCTACATCTTCTCCGACTGTTACGCCCAATACGTATACTTTAGTAGATTTTTCCAGATGTTTTTCGATGATAGACCCTTCAATTTTTAGGGGTGGATTACTTAAAATAGTCTTTGTTTCTGCATCGTAATCATATTCTTGATATACACCCTTAGGTGTTGCTAATAATTGGATTTCCTTACATGCTTCGTCAACATAGTTTTGTGGGAAATCCTCAGCGTGACGAAGTCCTGCGTATCGTTTTACTTCTGCTTTGTCGATGGCAGGAAGCATTCCGTTATAGATGGGCATGGAAACGCCTCCTCTTCAAAATAAAAAGCTCTGCGTATCCGTAGAGCGTGTGCTTACTGTTATCAATTGTATATAAATCTTATAAAGTAATTTTTCTAGACTCTTAAGATTATTAATCTAATTACTATCTAACTAATAGTATATAGATATGGATAATACCTGTCAAAGTATATAGGGCCTGTATTCTCATATAATTTAGTAGTATATAGATATAGTTTGAAGTTATATCAAAACACTTTTTTAGACATAAAAGTTATTGACGATAAAGTTTTTATGCATTTAATGTTAACTTTAATGTTTCACGTGAAACAATTTGTTAAATATGATCTGATTATATGTTGTTAAACGCATATAAGAATATAGTATAAATTAGTATATTACATTTCGTATATTATTGTTATATATAATGTTACCAATCAAAGTATTGTTACTTCATACCTTTCACTAATGGTTTAGTTCTATAAATAAAAAAGATAATATAAAATAAATCTGTATATATTGAACTATTGGTATAGATTTATATTAAAGTAATGATTTTTTACTGTAAAAATTTTTTGATTTTACAATTTGATATTTTTGAGCTAGGCCTTAATTCTTAAATATTTCACGTGAAACATTTAATCGTAAAACCTACAGAACATTTGATGTAATTTTTTGCTATTTAGTGTTGTAGATATATAATGAAGAAATAAATTGTTATGTTTCACGTGAAACAATAAAAAAATTGTATTGCAACTATATTGATAAAGCTATTTATCTATAAGCTTTATGAGTGTAAGTAAAAATAATATTGTAAATATATAATTATAAAGAATTTGATTTATAAATACCGTAATTCGTATCGTTTTATGTTATAATGAAAAAGAAATATTTTGAACGAAACTGTGAGGTGAATTAAGTGGGCAAAGTTATAGCTATTACTAATCAAAAAGGTGGTGTTGGTAAAACTACAACATCAGTAAATTTGAGTGCTTGTTTAGCTGATGCAGGCAAGACGGTGCTACTGGTTGATTTGGATCCACAAGGTAATGCTAGTTCTGGGTTGGGTATTGAAAAAGATGATTTAGAGCTCTGTGTACATGATGTTCTAATTGATGGAGAACCAATTGCTGATATTGTACAACCTACAATGCTTGAAAACCTATTTGTGGCGCCTGCAACAATTCAACTAGCTGGTGCTGAAGTAGAATTAGTTTCCGTTGTTTCACGTGAAACAATGTTGAAAAAAGCATTGGCGTCAGTACGAGATAAATATGATTTTATCGTTATAGATTGTCCTCCATCTCTCGGGTTATTAACATTAAATGCCTTCACTGCTGCTGATAGTGTATTGATTCCGATTCAAAGTGAATTTTACGCATTGGAAGGGGTTAGTCAATTAGTTAAAACGATAACAATTGTACAACAAACATCCAATAAAGATCTTGAAATTGAAGGCGTATTATTGACTATGTTTGATGGTCGTACAAATTTATCTATTCAAGTAGCCGATGAAGTAAAAAAATTCTTTGGTAATAAAGTATATAAAACAATTATTCCTCGTAATGTACGTTTAAGTGAAGCACCTAGTTATGGGGAGCCAATTATTGTATATGATCCAAAATCCAAAGGTGCTGATGTATATACGAAATTAGCTAAAGAGGTAATTAAAGCATCCAAAGCTAAATAAGTACTAAAACTGAACTAGTATTTAAAGTTAAGTAAGCATCTGGTGATAAGTAGGTATCAAATGCTAAATAAATTGGTTCTTTGATATTTTAAGAAATTTACTTATTTATAATTGGTAAATATTTGTAAGGTCGAGAGAGGTTAGTTGCATGCCAAGAGAAATTAAAAGCAAGAAAAGCAAAGCGTCCGGATTGGGGAAGGGCCTTGAGAATTTAATGAAGGTTGACTCTGTAGATTCTGTATTGCCTGAAAAGGAGATACATGAACTGCCGATTTCTGAGTTAGTTCCAAATGTAGATCAACCACGTAAAAGTTTTGATGATGATAGTCTAGCTACATTGGCCGAATCAATCAAGAATCTTGGTATTTTTCAACCTATTGTGGTTCGTAAACAAAAAAATAAATATCAAATTGTGGCTGGTGAGCGCCGTTATCGTGCTGCTATGATTGCTGGATTGAAAACAGTACCAGTTATTGTTAAAAAATATAGTACAGAAGAAATGACAGAGGTTGCTCTTGTAGAAAACTTACAACGTGAAGGGCTAGATCCAATTGAAGAAGCGTTAGCCTACCAAGGTTTGATGGATACCTATAAGCAAACGCAAGAAATGATTTCTGCTCGTCTTGGCCGTAGCCGTTCATATATTGCTAATATGGTTCGTCTTTTAAAATTATGTGATTCTGTACAAAAGGATTTAATCGAAGGTGATTTGACGGTTGGTCAAGCTCGTCCATTATTAGCTTTAAGAAGTGCAGCTCAACAAATGGAAGCAGCTGAACGTATTAAAGAGGGTGAATTAAGCGCTAGACAGGCCGAGATCCTTGTTAAGTCTATGCAAAATAAATCATCTAAAGCAAAGGCTGGTAAACCTCAAAATACGGCAGAAGTTCGTGCTTTAATGGATCGTTTAAAATTAAGTTTAGGGTCCCCTGTGAATATTAAATTCCGTGCAGGTAAAAAAGTACAAGGGAAAATTGAAATTGCTTTCTCCTCTGAAGCTGAATTAGAAAGACTTATTGCATATATGGATGGGCAAGATCAAACAGAAGGTGCGGAAACAATAGAGTTTAGAGTATAATTGGCTAGCAAAAGCAAAAGCAAAAGCAAAAGCAAAAGCAAAAGCAAAAGCAAAAGCAAAAGCAATAGTCGGAATAATAACAACAATAACATTTACAATCTGCGGTAAAAGTGTAGTCTACGGGCTGCGCTTTTACTATATTTAAGAAATCTTGTTAAATAATACGTTTAAAAATACGATAAAATAATAGGATTAAATAATAGAATAGATAATAAGAATAAATAATAAAATAAGTTATGCGAAACTTTATATTATACTTTGTAAGATATATAAAAGTTGAGTAACAAGGATAGAGTATGGAACAAACACCTAAGGCAAATCGTATACATATTGGTTTTTTTGGCCGTTGTAATGCGGGAAAGTCTACATTGATTAATATGTTAACTGATCAGCCTGTATCGTTAGTGTCCGATGTGGCAGGGACTACAACTGATCCTGTGAGTAAAGCTATGGAAATCTTGCCACTCGGCCCTGTGGTGATTACTGATACAGCTGGTATAGACGATACAACTGAATTAGGTACATTGCGCATGGAGAAAACAGAAGAGGTTCTGAAAAAAATTAATCTTGCTGTTTATGTGCTTCGCACTGATGAAGAACCAACTTCGGATGATATGCATTGGTTAGGTCTTTTAAAACAAAATAATGTACCTATCGCACTTTTTATAAATGAAATTAATTCGACTAAATTCGATAAGCATTTATATAAAAACGATATGGATGAGCTTAAAGAGAATATAGTAAAGTCTAAAGGAACTATAAAAGAATCCGTAGACAATATAAGTAAAGTTACAAACAATTTAGATGATTCTAAAGATATTGTCGGAAAAGTTATAGTGGGGGAGGGCTATATAGCTGCCCATACAGGCTTATCAGACTTAGCTACTGTTATTGGTTCTGCTGACTTCACATCTGATGCTAAGCGCTTAGAGTTGCTTGATCTACTCGGTGGGCTAACACCACTTGATGTAGAAGGGGAGCAAACTCTTTTACAAGGTTTAGTTGAAGAGGGAGATACAATTATTCTTGTATGTCCTATCGATAGTGCTGCACCAAAGGGGCGACTTATTTTGCCACAGGTGCAGACTATCCGGGAAATTCTCGATCACAAAGGCTTAGCATTAGTCTGTCAAACAGAAGAATTACCGGCTATGATTCACTCTCTTAAGAATCCACCTAAAATGGTAATCTGTGACTCCCAAGCATTTGATCGGGTTGATGAGTTGACACCCGATTCGATTCCATTGACGTCCTTTTCTATTTTGATGGCACGGTTCAAGGGGAAATTACAGGATTTGGTAACTGGTGTTAAGGCTATTAAAAATTTGAAAGCTGGCTCTAAGGTGCTTATCAGTGAAGGTTGTACACATCGTCGTCAATGCGATGATATTGGGACTGTAAAAATACCTAATCTTTTAAAGAAGCAAGGTCATACAGATTTACAGTTAGAATTCACTAGTGGGGGAGCATTCCCAAAGGATGTATCTCAGTATGATTTGATTATCCACTGTGGAGCTTGTATGCTTACACGCCGTGAGGTGTTGCGACGTATTGAATGTGCTGTTGTACAAGGTACGCCCATCGTAAATTACGGTGTACTCATAGCATCCCTACATGGTATACTAGAACGAGCAATAAGCCCATTTGTTGACGAACTAGAGGGCTAAAACATAGCATTGTAATATGTATCTGATACATACATACTTGTTATATAAATTATTACATAGGTATCGTTTATCTATAATTAGATATATTAAATTAAATTGCATGCAGTCATTTAACTTTCACAATAGAAGTG
>OGHB01000914.1_pt1 | contig 14062 bp, 6 predicted proteins | sample 1571451 | NCBI WGS metagenome assembly OGHB01 (sample SAMEA2582071, study PRJEB24529) | metagenome | biome: Human gut stool | place: China | collected 2011
AATGAAATGATAAGGGCAACCATTAGAATAATTCTTTTTATCTTCATTGATAGTACATTTAAAAAGTTTATGAGTCCAAAATTATAAAAAATAAAACACAGATCAGCCTGTTATTATGCTAATCTGCGTTAATTGACAGCTTTTTATGCATAGAAGTCTATACTTTTTATTCCTGACTTTACAAACTGATGAATATATATTCAAAGATATGAGTTTATTTCAGACATCTAAAATTTTTCAACAAATTTATTTTACCTCTTCGGCATAGGCTTCTTCATGCACTCCTCTCACTGCTCTGCCGCTTGGTTCATTCAGGTTACGGAAAGCTACATCCCATGCCAGCGCTTCTGCTGTAGAGCAGGCTACGCTGGGAACACTGGGTACACTGCGTGCTGCACTTTCGCTGGGGAAATGTTCTTCAAAGATACTGCGGTAATAATATTCTTCTTTATTTTGTGGGGTATTGATAGGGAAGCGCCCGGCCGCGTTTTCCATTTGTTCATCACTTACGGCAGCAGTGGTTATTTCTTTTAACGTATCAATCCAGGAATACCCTACACCGTCACTGAACTGCTCTTTCTGTCTCCATGCCACGCTTTCCGGTAGCATATCGGCAAAGGCTTCGCGTACGATTCTCTTTTCAATGTTTTTTCCGGGACACATTTTGGCTTTCGGATTCAACGTCATTGCGACATCAAGAAACTCTTTGTCTAAGAATGGTACACGTCCCTCTACACCCCAAGCTGACAAACTTTTATTAGCACGAAGACAGTCATACATGTGTAATTTAGAAAGTTTACGTACTGTTTCTTCATGAAATGCTTGTGGGGTGGGAGCCTTATGGAAATAAAGGTATCCTCCGAAAACTTCGTCGGCACCTTCTCCGCTCAGCACCATTTTGATTCCCATGGATTTAATGACACGTGCCAATAGATACATAGGAGTGGAAGCCCGTACGGTAGTTACATCATACGTTTCGATAAAATAGATAACATCACGGATCGCATCTAGTCCTTCCTGCACGGTGTAGTTTATTTCGTGGTGTACGGTACCGATATATTCGGCAACCTCACGTGCTTTTATCAAATCGGGTGCACCTTTCAGACCGATAGCAAAGGAGTGAAGTTGAGGCCACCATGCATCGCTTGCTCCGTCTGTTTCTATACGTTTGGCCGCATATTTCTTGGCAATGGCGGAGATAACAGAACTATCCAAGCCACCGGAAAGAAGTACTCCGTAAGGCACATCACTCATTAATTGGCGATGAACGGCATCTTCTAATGCTTCTTTCACATCGCCGGCTTTCGCATCGTTGTCTTTTACAGTTTCATATTCCGTCCAGTCGCGTGCGTACCAACGTTTCATTTGCCCTTCCTTGCTGTAATAGTAATGTCCCGGAAGGAATAATTCATACTCATCGCAAAATCCTTCAAGAGCTTTCAGCTCGCTGCCGAAATATATTTTCCCGTCTTTGTCCCTGCCTATATATAAAGGTATGACGCCAATTGGGTCACGGGCAATCAGAAATTCATCTTTTTCTTCATCGTAGAGAACGAATGCAAAGATTCCGCTGATATCTTCCAAAAAGTGAATGCCTTTGTCTTTGTAAAGGGCAAGAATAACTTCACAATCACTTCCCGTCTGAAAATCATATTTTCCGGCATATCGGGTACGGATTTCCCGGTGGTTATAGATTTCACCGTTTACGGCAAGTACTTGTTTCCGGTCGGGAGAGTACAAAGGCTGCCCTCCACTTTGCGGGTCGACAATTGAAAGGCGTTCGTGTGCCAAAATCGCACTTCCACCTACATAGATACCACTCCAGTCCGGTCCGCGGTGACGGATTTTCTGAGCCATTTTCAATGCTTTATCTCTTAGCTCCTTGGTTTGAGCTTTTATATTGAGTATACCTGCTATTCCACACATAACTTTAATTTTTAGTTGTTAAATAAGTATCTATTTCCGCAGCCGTCTTTCGTCCTCCTGCCATGGCGCGTACCACCAGACTGGCTCCGGTAGCAGCATCTCCGGCAAGAAATACATTATCGGCAAAATTCGGTTGTTCCGGTTTTAAGAATCCCATGGCCAGCAATACCATATCTGCCTCGATCACCTCTTTTTTTCCGGTAGGTTTCAGTGTCGGACGTCCTCCGTCTGTTGCCGGAATCCATTCTACTTCTTCCACTTCCACACCTGTTACGTTCCCATTTTTTCCTAGGAATTGATTGGAAGTGAGGCACCAGCGGCGTATGCAACCTTCTTCATGGCTGGAAGTAGTCTTGAGGACTACCGGCCACTGCGGCCAGGGGGTAGACGGGTTATGTCCCACGGGTGGCTGGGGCATGATCTCAATCTGCGTTACGCTGGTTGCTCCTTGGCGCACACTAGTTCCGATGCAATCCGACCCCGTATCTCCACCACCAATGACAAGTACCTTTTTGCCCTTGGCATTCACTAATTTATCTTTGGAGAAAGTTTGTCCTTCCAGAATCCTATTCTGTTGGGCCAGCATTTCAAGTGCAAAGTAAATACCTTTCAAATCCCGTCCCGGAATACTTAAATCGCGTGCTGCCGGTGTTCCCGTACAGATGCAGTAAGCGTCGAATCCCTCAGGTAAATGATTGACGTCAATTTCTACTCCCATTTCAAACTTGATTCCTTCCGCAGTTAAGATATTCATGCGCCGGTCAATCACATTCTTATCCAGTTTAAAATTGGGAATACCGAAACGTAGCAATCCGCCGGGAGCTTCGTTCTTATCAAATAAGGTTACTGAATATCCTTTTAGATTGAGTTGATTGGCCACGACCAGTCCGGCAGGACCGGCACCAATAACCGCTACTTTCTTTCCGTTTCTTTCCGGGGTCTGTATTTGTATATATCCTTCACGAAAAGCTGCTTCAACGATAGCCGCTTCGTTTTCGCGAATCGTCACAGGTTGGTCACATGAAAGTTTTAGTACACAAGACTTCTCACAAAGGGCTGGACAAATACGCCCCGTAAATTCAGGAAAGTCACAGGTGGACGATAGGATTTCGTATGCCTCTCTCCATTTCCCTTTGAATAAAGCGTCCTGCCATTCCGGTTGTTTATTCCCTATCGGGCATGCCCAGTGGCAGAAGGGTACGCCGCAGTCCATACAGCGAGAAGCCTGTAACTTGCGGCTGTTTGTATTCAATGTTTGTTCTACCTGACTGTAATCAGTGATTCGTTCGTTCACAGGGCGGTATCCCGCTTCCTGTCGAGGTATATTTAAAAAAGCTCTAGGATCTCCCATTTTCTTTAAGTTTTAAGTTTAATTTTAGTCCCGCATGGAAACCTGGCTCCGGCATCTGCCGGTTGTCGGTTAATAGTCTCTTTGCATATCTGCAATCTTTTGTTGTAACTTTCTCATTTGCTCTTCCTGTAGCACTTTTTTGTACTCGATAGGCACTACCTGGATAAATTGATCGACATAATGATTCCAGTCATCAAGCATGGTACGTGCCAGTTTCGAACCTGTATATAAGTAATGTTGACGAATCAGTTCGTGTAATTCTTTTCGGTAACTGGCTTCTTCAATCAGTGAAAGTTCTACCATTTCCATATTGCAGAAATAGTCAAAGTTTCCTTCCTTATTCCATACATACGCTACCCCACCACTCATACCGGCAGCGAAGTTGCGTCCTGTCTGTCCGAGAACCACCACACGTCCTCCAGTCATATATTCGCAACAATGATCGCCTACACCTTCTACTACGGCTACTGCACCGGAATTACGTACAGCAAAACGTTCACCTACACGTCCGTTGATATACACTTCACCACTTGTAGCTCCATAAAGTAACGTATTGCCTGCAATCGTATTCTTTTCAGCTTCGAAGTTGCTACGGATAGGAGGGAGTACGGCAATACGACCACCGCTTAACCCTTTTCCCAGATAATCGTTAGCCTCGCCTTCCAGTTTGAAATTAACTCCCGGTACTAAGAATGCACCGAATGACTGACCTGCCGAGCCTTTGAATTTCACGTTCAACGTATGTTCCGGTAATCCTCTTTCTCCATACTTCTTGGCGATGACGCCGGAAAGCATAGCGCCGATAGCACGGTCGGTATTAGCTATCGTATATTCCAGAGAAATCTCTTTCTCATGTTCAATAGCCGCCTGAGCTGCATCAATAATCGTCACATCCTTTACAGTAGAAATAGCATGGTCCTGGTCAATGACGTGGCGGATAGCTGCACTATTGTCAATGCGTGTCAGTAATCTTGTGAAATCAATTAATGCGTGCTTCGGATTCGGGTCGTCCGTCCCCGATTTACGTTCAATCAAATCAGTCCGTCCGATGATGTCGTCCATTTTTGTGAATCCCATTTCAGCCAGATATTCCCGGACTTCCTGTGCCAGGAAAGTGAAGAAATTTACTAGGTATTCGCTACGGCCATGGAAGCGTTTGCGCAGTTCCTCATTCTGGGTGGCAACTCCAACCGGACAAGTATTTTGATGACATTTCCGCATCATCACGCAACCTAGTACGATGAGGGCGGAAGTGGCAAAACCGTATTCTTCGGCTCCCATTAATGCCATTAGGATAATATCTCGTCCGGTTTTTAACTGGCCGTCGGCTTGCAGTACTACCTGTCCGCGAAGTCCGTTCAAGACTAATGTCTGCTGTGTTTCGCTTAATCCCAGTTCGGGAGAGATACCTGCATAACGGATAGAAGAAGCGGGCGAAGCCCCTGTACCGCCTTCCGCTCCGGAGATCACAATCAAGTCCGCTTTCGCTTTTGCCACACCGGCAGCAATTGTTCCAACGCCACTTTCCGCTACCAGTTTCACGCTGATTTTTGCTTGTGGATTTATGTTCTTCAAATCAAAAATCAGTTGAGCCAAATCTTCGATAGAATAAATGTCGTGGTGGGGAGGAGGAGAAATCAGCGAAATTCCCGGAATAGAGTGACGTGTTTTGGCAATCACATCGTTCACTTTGAATCCGGGAAGTTGTCCGCCCTCGCCCGGTTTGGCTCCTTGGGCAATTTTAATCTGTATTTCATCTGCATTTACCAAATATTCTGTCGTCACGCCAAACCGGCCGGAAGCTACTTGTTTAATAGCACTTCGCATGGAATTTCCATCAGGTAACGGCTGGAAACGGGCAACATCTTCACCCCCTTCACCCGTATTGCTGCGTCCGTGGATCCTATTCATGGCAATAGCTATTGCTTCATGTGCTTCCTTGCTGATAGAGCCGAAAGACATGGCACCCGTAACGAAGCGGCGTAAGATGCTTTCCACCGGTTCTACCTGTTCGATAGAAATCGGATTACGACGGAAATTTAAGAAATCGCGCAGGAAAATAGGTTTTTCCTTTTCATCTACCAAGTGAGTGTATTCCTTAAATTTCTTGTAACTACCCAAACGGGTGGCCAACTGTAATGTACTGATTGTTTCAGGATTCCAGGCATGTTTTTCTCCGTCTTTACGGAAAGAATACAAACCTTTATTCGGTAATAATCCGCCTGCCTCTGCTGCAAATCCTTCATTATGGAAAGCAATGGCGTCTCTAGCTACCTCCTCCAATCGGATACCTCCAATCGGTGAACCTAGTCCTCCGAAATATGCTTTGCTCAGTTCTTCACTCAAACCGATAGCTTCAAAGATTTTTGCTCCCCGGTAAGAACGGATCGTAGAGATACCCATTTTACTCATAATCTTGAAAAGTCCCTTGCAGATTGACTTGATGTAGTTTTTCTCTGCCGTGGCATAATCTAGTTGGATATCTTTGTTTTTTACCAACTTATCAAGAATAGCAAAAGCCATGTATGGATTTAGGGCGCTTGCTCCGAATCCCAGCAATAATGCAGCGTGCATCACTTCACGTATTTCACCGCTTTCCACAACCAGCGCTGTCTGTACGCGTTTCCCTACAGAAATTAAATGATGATGAACGGCACTCACTGCCAGAAGTGAAGGAATCACTGCATGAGTGGCATCTACATTCCGGTCTGTCAGGACGATATAGTTTACTCCTTCTGTTACGGAGGCCTCCGCCTGTTTGCAAAGTTCGGTCAGTGCTTCCTGTAATCCGGCTTTCCCTTTGGCTACTTCAAACAACATCGGCAGTTTGACAGTCTTAAAACCTTTATAGCGGATATTGCAAAGGATATCCAGCTGTGTATTGCTTAGGATCGGGTGATTCAGACGTACCATTTTACAATGGCTTTCACTAGGTGTCAGAATATTCATACCGACTGCTCCGATATATTCCGTCAATGACATCACCAATTCCTCGCGTAGCGGGTCAATTGGCGGATTTGTCACTTGGGCAAATTGCTGGCGGAAATAATTGTAAAGCAACTGCGGCTTGTCCGAGAGTACAGCCAGCGGAGTGTCGTTACCCATTGAATGAATCGGTTCGGCTCCGGTACTTGCCATGGGTATAATCAGTTTCTCGATATCCTCCTTTGAGTAACCGAAAGTACGGAGCATCCGGTCGTAATTCTCTACATGATGAGGCATTTTGCGTCCGCTTTTCAATTCATCCAGTTCGATACGGTTTGTAGACAACCAGATACGGTACGGTTTTGCTTCCGCCAGTTGTTTCTTCAGCTCACCGTCATAAAATATTTCGCCTTTTTCCGTATCAACCAGTAGAATTTTACCCGGTTGCAGCCGTCCTTTCTCTTTGATATCTCCCGGTTCGAAATCCATTACACCGACTTCTGAGGCAACCACCATCATATCATTTTTGGTAATCAGGTAACGGGCGGGGCGCAGACCGTTACGGTCGAGCATACCACCGGCAAAGCGTCCGTCGCTGAATAACAAGGCAGCCGGTCCGTCCCAAGGTTCCATTAGTATGGAATGATATTCATAAAAGGACTTCAAATCTTCACTGATAGGGTTCTTCTCATTGAAAGACTCCGGCACAAGCATTGCCATTGCGTGAGGCAGGCTCAATCCTGACATTACCAAAAACTCCAGCACGTTGTCCAATGAGGCGCTATCACTCATGCCCGGCTGTATAATCGGACGGATCTCTTTGATATCCCCGAGAGTGGGAGAGGAGAGTACACTTTCGCGAGCTTCCATCCACCCGCGGTTGCCGCGAATCGTATTGATTTCACCATTGTGTGCCAAAAGGCGGAAAGGTTGTGCCAATCCCCATGTCGGGAAAGTGTTAGTACTGAAACGGGAATGCACCAAAGCCAACCCGCTGGTGAAGTAATTGTTCGTCAGGTCGGGATAATAGTTCCGTAGCTGCAATGACGAAAGCATACCTTTATATATAATACTTTTTGTAGAGAGCGAAACGATGTAAAAATCCTCTTTCGCCGGAATGGCTGACATTCTGACTTTATTTTCTATTCTTTTACGGATCAGATACAGTTTGCGGTCGGCAGTTTCTGTCTCAGTAAATCCCGTGATAAATACCTGTTTGATATCCGGTTCGTTAGCCAAAGCCGCTTCTCCCAGAATTTCCGGGCAAGTAGGTACATTACGCAGATGCATCAGCGTAAGTCCTTCTTTTTCGATTTCCTCAATAATGATACTCAAAATAGTTGCCTGGTCTTTCTCTTTTTTCGGTAAAAAAAGCAGACCGGTGCCATAACGTCCCTTTTCCGGAACGGGAATACCCTGCAATAAAATAAACTCATGCGGAATTTGTAACATAATGCCTGCACCGTCCCCGGTTTTGTTGTCTGCACCTTCGGCACCGCGGTGGCGCATATTCTCTAATACTTTTAAAGCCGACTCAACAATGTCGTGTGACTTTTCTCCGTGAATGTTTACCAGCATACCAACACCGCAGGCATCATGTTCGTATGCCGCATCGTACAGGCCCGGCTGTTTGGGATGTCGTTGGTAAGGGAATCCTTCTGTTACGTTGTTAAAAAGTTCTTGTTTCTTCATTCTTACTAGCTTTATTGTATGATAATACCTGTTTGATGTATCAAATTGTTTGGCAAAGTTAATATTTTAATTTCAAAATGATAGTGAAATTTAGCTTTTGTGTGACGCGAAATGAGAATAGGAATCTTTATTCTTTTAATTTGTTATTAAAAACAGGAAATTTGCTTTTAATTTGTTAGCTTATTTATCCTTATTTGAAGCTGATTGTAATTTGTTTCTTTTTGAGCTAAAAATAATATATTATTTAACTTTTTGATGTGTTTGCAACTTTTTTATGCGTTTCTGTCAAATAAATATGCTTTTTGTTGTCTTTATGTTATTTGTAATGTGTATATTTGCAGGCGAAATAAAAATATCATAATATGTGTGGAATAGTAGGCTATATTGGTAAACGAAAAGCCTACCCTATCCTTATCAAAGGGCTGAAGCGACTGGAGTATCGTGGATATGACAGCGCGGGGGTAGCAATCATTAGTGATGACCAACAGTTAAATGTGTATAAGACGAAAGGAAAAGTCTCTGATCTTGAAAATTTCGTCACACAGAAAGATATTTCCGGTACAATCGGAATTGCCCATACCCGTTGGGCTACTCACGGGGAACCTTGTTCCGCTAACGCCCACCCTCATTACTCTTCTTCCGAAAAGCTCGCTCTCATTCATAACGGTATTATTGAAAACTACGCCGTTCTTAAAGAAAAACTTCAAGCCAAAGGCTATATTTTTAAAAGTAGTACAGATACCGAAGTCCTCGTTCAATTAATAGAATACATGAAAGTCACTAATCAGGTCAGTCTGTTGACGGCTGTTCAGTTGGCGTTAGGGGAGGTAATTGGTGCTTATGCGATTGCGATTCTTGATAAGGAGCATCCCGATGAGATTATTGCTGCCCGTAAGAGCAGTCCATTGGTAGTGGGGATTGGAGAGAATGAGTTCTTTCTTGCTTCAGATGCTACTCCGATTGTAGAATATACTGATAAAGTGGTTTATCTGGAAGACGGGGAAATAGCTGTTTTGAATCTGGGGACGGAGTTGAAGGTAGTCAACTGGAACAATGTCGAAATGATACCTGAAATAAAGAAGGTGGAACTCAACCTCGGTCAGTTGGAAAAAGGGGGATATTCGCACTTTATGTTGAAAGAGATTTTCGAACAGCCCGATTGTATTCGTGATTGCATGCGCGGACGTATCAATGTGGAAGCTGATAATGTGGTGCTTTCTGCTGTGATAGATCATCGGGAAAAGCTGCTGAATGCCAAACGGTTTATTATTGTTGCTTGCGGAACTTCCTGGCATGCCGGACTGATTGGTAAGCATCTGATTGAGAGTTTCTGCCGCATACCGGTGGAAGTGGAGTATGCTTCCGAATTCCGTTACCGTGATCCGGTGATTGACGGGCAGGATGTGGTGATAGCAATTTCCCAGAGTGGTGAGACGGCAGATACATTGGCTGCTGTGGAATTGGCGAAAAGCCGCGGGGCATTTATATATGGTATTTGCAATGCGATTGGCTCTTCTATTCCCCGTGCCACTCATACCGGTTCATATATTCATGTGGGTCCAGAAATCGGGGTGGCTTCTACCAAAGCATTTACCGGACAGGTCACTGTATTGGCGATGCTGGCATTGACACTTGCCAAAGCGAAAGGAACCATTGACGAACAGCATTATCTTTCAATCGTACAGGAGTTAAATCATATTCCGGAAAAAATGAAAGAGGTGTTGGAATTGAATGATACTTTGGCGGAGTTATCGAAAACTTTCACTTATGCGCATAATTTTATTTACCTGGGACGCGGATATAGTTATCCCGTTGCTCTGGAAGGTGCATTGAAATTGAAAGAAATATCGTATATTCACGCCGAAGGTTATCCGGCTGCGGAGATGAAGCATGGACCGATTGCCCTGATCGATGCGGAAATGCCGGTAGTGGTGATTGCTACGCAGAATGGGTTGTATGAGAAAGTATTAAGTAATATTCAGGAGATTAAGGCACGGAAAGGAAAAGTGATTGCATTTGTGACGAAAGGAGATACCGTTATCAGCAAAATCGCTGACTGTAGTATCGAACTTCCTGAAACAATCGAATGTCTCGATCCGTTAATTACTACGGTACCTCTGCAACTTCTTGCTTACCACATTGCGGTATGCAAAGGGATGGATGTGGATCAGCCGAGAAATCTGGCGAAGTCGGTAACAGTAGAGTAACTTTAAGTAGTAACTAGTATATAGAGAGATGGAACAATTGAAACATGAATGTGGCGTTGCCATGATACGCTTGCTCAAACCGTTAGAGTATTACGAGAAAAAGTACGGGACATGGATGTATGGTCTTAATAAACTCTACCTGTTGATGGAGAAGCAGCATAATCGTGGACAGGAAGGTGCGGGACTGGCATGTGTGAAACTGGAAGCAAATCCGGGTGAAGAATATATGTTTCGTGAACGCGCTTTAGGTTCCGGAGCCATTACGGAAATCTTTGAAAATATTCAAAATAATTTTAAGGATCTCACTCCCGAACAGTTGCACGATGCAGCGTATGCCAAACGAACTTTGCCTTTTGCCGGTGAAGTATATATGGGACATCTTCGTTATTCCACTACGGGAAAATCCGGAATCTCTTATGTGCATCCATTTTTAAGAAGAAATAACTGGCGCGCCAAGAATCTGGCTCTCTGCGGAAATTTCAATATGACGAATGTAGACGAGATATTTGCCCGTATCACTGCCATTGGTCAGCATCCGCGTAAATATGCCGATACATATATCATGTTGGAGCAGGTGGGACACCGTCTTGACCGTGAAGTGGAGCGTGTATTCAATCTTGCCGAAGCCGAGGGGCTTACGGGCATGGGAATCACTCATTATATAGAAGAATATATTGATTTGGCAAACGTGTTGCGCACTTCCAGCCGCGAATGGGATGGGGGATACGTGATCTGCGGATTGACCGGGAGCGGCGAGTCCTTCGCCATCCGCGACCCGTGGGGAATCCGGCCTGCATTCTGGTATCAGGATGATGAGATAGCTGTTCTTGCTTCCGAACGTCCGGTGATCCAGACTGCTTTGAATGTTCCGTTTGAGGAAATCAAAGAATTGCAACCGGGGCAAGCATTGTTAATCAGCAAAGAAGGTAAAATCCGTACTTCGCAAATTAACAAGCCGCGCGAAAATCATGCCTGTTCTTTCGAACGTATCTATTTCTCCCGTGGGAGTGATGTCGATATTTATAAGGAAAGGAAACGGTTGGGTGAAAAGTTGGTTCCGAGAATATTGAAAGCTATCAATAATGACATCGATCATACGGTTTTTTCTTTTATTCCCAATACTGCGGAGGTGGCTTTCTACGGAATGTTGCAGGGACTGGACGATTACTTGAATGAGGAGAAAGTGCAGCAAATTGCTGCATTAGGGCATCATCCGGATATGGAGGAACTGGAAGTCATTCTTTCCCGCCGTATCCGTAGCGAAAAGGTGGCGATCAAGGATATCAAGCTCCGTACGTTTATTGCCGAAGGAAACAGTCGTAATGATCTGGCAGCCCATGTGTATGACATTACATACGGAAGTCTGGTACCCGGTGTTGATAATCTGGTGATTATTGACGACAGCATTGTGCGTGGTACTACGTTGAAACAAAGTATTATCGGTATTCTCGACCGTCTCGGTCCGAAGAAGATTGTGATAGTATCTTCTTCTCCGCAAGTGCGTTATCCTGACTATTACGGTATCGATATGGCAAAGATGAGTGAGTTTATCGCTTTCAGGGCTGCTGTCGAACTTTTAAAGGAGCGGGATATGAAAGATGTGATTGCGGCTGCCTACCGTAAATCGAAAGATCAGGTGGGACTGCCGAAAGAGCAGATGGTAAACTATGTGAAGGATATCTATGCTCCGTTCACCGATGAGGAAATCTCTGGCAAGATGGTGGAACTGCTGACTCCCAAGGGAACAAAGGCGAAAGTGGAAATTGTCTATCAACCGTTGGAGGGATTGCACGAGGCTTGTCCGCATCATAAAGGCGACTGGTATTTTAGCGGTAACTACCCTACACCGGGAGGTGTGAAAATGGTGAACCGGGCGTTCATCGACTATATAGAACAAATGTATCAATTCTAACAACCATACAACGATTCAATAATAAGAATGAGAAATGTGACATTAATCCTTGACGACGGGAGCCGGTTTTCCGGTAAGTCGTTTGGCTACGAGAAGCCGGTGGCAGGCGAAGTAGTTTTTAATACTGCCATGACCGGATACCCGGAGAGCCTTACTGACCCTTCCTATGCCGGACAGTTGATGACGCTTACCTATCCTCTGGTAGGCAACTACGGTGTTCCTCCTTTTACCATCGAACCGAATGGACTTGCCACTTTCATGGAAAGTGAGAAAATCCACGCGGAAGCGATTATCGTAAGTGACTATTCTTATGAATACAGCCACTGGAATGCGGTGGAAAGTCTCGGTGACTGGTTGAAACGCGAGCAGATTCCCGGTATCACAGGCATTGATACGCGCGAGCTGACTAAGGTTCTTCGTGAACATGGAGTAATGATGGGAAAAATCGTTTTCGATGATGAACCGGATAATGTGCCTGAAGCAGTATACGCAGGCGTCAATTATGTAGATCGTGTATCTTGCAAAGAGATTATTTGCTATCTTCCTGCCGGAACTTCACAAACTTTCTCCGTAAATAGTTCCTATGCGCAGCTTAATTCTCAATTCTCAACTTTCAATTCTCAATTTAAGAAGGTTATCCTGGTAGATTGCGGTGTAAAGACAAATATTATTCGTTGTCTGCTGAAACGTAATGTAGAAGTGATCCGTGTACCTTGGGATTATGATTATAGCGGACTCGAATTTGACGGGTTGTTTATCTCCAACGGACCGGGTGACCCGGATACTTGTGATGCTGCGGTACAGAATATACGGAAGGCGATGGTAAATGAGAAACTGCCTATCTTCGGCATCTGTATGGGTAACCAGTTGCTTTCAAAAGCGGGCGGAGCCAAGATTTATAAATTGAAATACGGACATCGTAGCCACAATCAGCCGGTGCGTATGGTAGGTACGGAACGTTGTTTCATTACTTCACAAAATCATGGTTATGCCGTAGACAATAATACGTTGAGTGCAGAGTGGGAACCGTTGTTTATCAATATGAACGATGGGTCCAACGAGGGAATCAAACATAAAAAGAATCCCTGGTTCTCTGCGCAATTCCACCCGGAAGCTGCGAGTGGACCTACGGATACGGAATTCCTGTTCGACGAATTTGTAAAACTATTGTAACAATGAAAGAAAATATAAAGAAAGTATTGCTATTAGGTTCAGGTGCCCTGAAAATCGGTGAGGCTGGTGAATTTGACTATTCCGGTTCACAGGCACTTAAAGCCTTGAAAGAAGAGGGTATTGAAACCATTCTTATCAATCCGAATATTGCTACGGTGCAGACTTCCGAAGGAGTGGCAGATCAAATTTACTTTCTTCCGGTGACTCCGTACTTCGTAGAGAAAGTGATCCAGAAAGAAAAACCGGAAGGTATTATGCTGGCGTTCGGTGGTCAGACGGCTCTGAACTGTGGAGTAGCATTGTATAAAGAAGGTATTCTTGAAAAATATAATGTAAAAGTGCTGGGTACTCCGGTACAGGCCATTATGGATACCGAGGACCGTGAACTTTTTGTTCAGAAATTGAATGAGATCAATGTAAAAACCATCAAGAGTGAAGCCGTAGAAAATGCGGAAGATGCACGTCGCGCAGCAAAAGAACTGGGCTATCCGGTGATTGTTCGTGCTGCTTATGCGTTAGGAGGCTTGGGGTCCGGTTTCTGTGATAATGAACAACAACTGGATGTGCTGGTAGAAAAAGCATTCTCTTTCTCCCCACAGGTATTGGTGGAGAAATCACTACGCGGCTGGAAAGAAGTGGAATATGAAGTGGTACGTGACCGCTTCGATAACTGTATCACCGTTTGTAATATGGAAAACTTCGATCCGCTGGGTATTCATACCGGCGAATCAATTGTAGTAGCTCCCACCTGCTCGCTGGATGATAAAGAACTGGCTTTGTTGAAAGAACTTTCTACCAAATGTATCCGTCACCTCGGTATTGTGGGTGAATGTAACATTCAGTATGCTTTCAACTCTGATACGGACGACTACCGTG
>OGHB01000918.1_pt1 | contig 14011 bp, 7 predicted proteins | sample 1571451 | NCBI WGS metagenome assembly OGHB01 (sample SAMEA2582071, study PRJEB24529) | metagenome | biome: Human gut stool | place: China | collected 2011
TATCTTCATAATAATAAATCAGTTTCCAGTCTCCCGAACGGATGATGGAATATGGAGTTGCTCTAAAATCTTTACCAAGCCCCTGATAGCCTTCCAAATAAGCAGGAAAATGCCAGAAAAGCGCTCTTTGAACTTTCGATGTACCTTTCTTCATCCGACCAAAAATATTCTCGCCATCAAGCCCGTTATCCGGTATTCCACCAGTCAATGCTACTAAAGTAGGATAGAAATCAACTCCTGTTACAGGTTCTGAAACTACTGTTCCCGCTTTTATCTTACGAGGGTATTTCATTATAAGCGGAACTCTGATTCCTCCTTCATAAGGCATTCCTTTGGCTCCTCTAAGCCGGAAATTATTGGTTGCTGCCGCAGCACCTCCATTATCAGAATAAAAGACAATAAGCGTATTTTCCGAGAGTCCTAATGAGTCAATAGCATGACATAACCTGCCTACATTCCAATCCAGATTTTCTACCATAGCCGCATAAATTGCATTCGTCTGATACTTCCCCTTAGTCTTTTTCTGATATTTATCGACCAAAGTCTGGGGAGCCTTTAAAGGCGTATGAACCGCATGATGCGCCATATAGAGGAAAAAAGGCTTGTCTTTTGTCTGTTCTACAAATTTAATAGCTTCACTTGTCAAACGATCTGTCAGGTACTCTCCCTCACTCCCCTCATCCAATCCCAAATGGCACTTTTGCTTTCTACAATAAGGGTAAAAATAAGAGTAAGGTGAACCAGCCCTGTCGCCGGCTATATTATAATCAAATCCCTGTGATAGGGGACCGGTTTTACTGCCATCAAGATCACTACCCAAATGCCATTTCCCGATATGCCCGCACACATATCCCTGCTGTTTTAATGCCTCTCCCAAAGTAACAAGGTCTGTCCGCACATCCTCCGTATTTGTAATAGGAATCAATTTACGCTTGGTTTTATCTCCTCTCGCTGAAGGACTCACAGTATATACTCCGTGTCTCGGAGTATAGAGACCTGTCATAAAACAGGCACGGCTCGGTGCCGAATTGGCTGCCGCTGCATAAGCATTATCAAAGAAAACCCCTTCAGAAGCCAGTTTATCAATATTAGGCGTCTCATAATAATCACTTCCGGTTATGCCAAGATCATTCCAACCCAAATCGTCAGCCATGATAAATACAATATTGGGACGTTCGTTCTGTGCATGTAAGGCTGATACAAACATACACCCACCAGCCAATATCGGAAAATATAAATGTCTCATCCGTCTCTTTTTTTTATGGATACTTAATAAGTTATCTATTTTTTCTTATATAAATCCTGAGCTGTTTTAATCTCATTATGCATCAACTGCTGATGATACCTATTGGTTATTTTTCGCCAGCCTTCTTCCAGCCATGAGGGTTCAATACACTCATTTTTCTCCCATTTAGCCAATTTTTTCGCCAGTTTACGATACAAATCCGGCTCTTTGTTTATCAAATTATTCATCTCTTCAGGATCTCTTCGGATATTATACAATACAGAATCAACCCCATGAGTGATGATTAATTTATAATCTCCCGAACGAATAGCACGTGTATCCATTTTACGCCAGTATAACACTTTATGGGGTTCCCCTTTTTTACCTTTCAGGTAAGGTAGTAATGATACACCGTCCAATCTATTACGTGTTTTCGAGATACTGGCCGCATCAATAGCTGTCGCAAAAATATCCAAAGAAGAAACCAAACCATCATAAGGCTTGCCAGCAGGAATTCCATTCTTCCATACTACAAAATAAGGCACACGATGTCCACCTTCAAATTTATTTCCTTTGAAACCCTTCAAAGGATAATTTGAAGACTGATTGGTAGTGGCTCCTCCGTTATCACTTAAGAAAAAAATCAATGTATTATCAAATTTCCCACTATCTTTCAGTCCACGAATTACAGTGCCTACGCCCCTGTCGAGTGCATAGGTCATTGCAGCTAGTTTTTGTCTCGGATGCCCTTCAAACTTAGCCATATCTTCATCGGTTGCTTGCATTGGAGTATGCACCGCATTATAAGCCAAATACATCATGAAAGGCTGAGAACTTTCATTTATAAACTCAACCGCTTTTTCACTGAAAGCATCAGTCAAATACTTCTCAAATTTCACTTGCCTGTCATTCAATAACAGGTTACGTTCATCACCGGGACGGTCACTCTTTTTTTCATTATAAAAATAATCACGTCCCCCCGCTTTCATACCGTAAAACAAATCAAATCCACGATTATTAGGATGTTGTTCATCCCTACTTCCCAAATGCCACTTACCAATAGCAGCAGTACGATATCCATTCGTTTTAAATACTTCCGCAATCGTTTCTTCTTCCAAAGGAAGGCCATTAGTACGGTCCGATAAGTTACATTCATAGCCGAACCGATGTCCATAACGCCCTGTGATAAGACAAGCTCTTGAGGGACTGCTTACTGTCGCAGCCACATGAGCATCGGTAAATACGACTCCCTCACTGGTTAAAGCATCAATATTAGGAGTTTGCATCTCTTTTGATCCCATAAATCCGAAGTCATTATAACCCGCATCATCAATCAAGATCACCAATATATTCGGATTTTTATCAGTTTTACTTTCTACCGCCGAGACGGTCTGAATGTCACCGGAAACTAACAATCCGGGAAGACATATATACTTTAATATATTCATACTTTTCTTTACATATAAATTTATCTTGTACCACAAACCAAAGTTCTTTTACCATCCCAAGAGACAGCTTCAATACGAGTAGCCCCTTTGGGATAACGAATAAATGTACTTGAATTATCTATAGTTCCTGTACCGACAATACAAACTTCAACTAACTCATTACCAGCATACGTTTCAAATGCTACGACATTTTTCCACACCGAATGAGAAACTGTTTTCGAAAGATTACCATTAGATACCCCTTGATTAAAAACTCCTTGTACAGAAAGTTGTTTTTTATATGTATCCAGACTATTTCCAGATATATAATAAATAACAGGAGTAGGTACCGGAGATTTACTCTTACCATAGTTTTCTATCTCCCCTACCATTTCTTTCGTTATCGTTATTTGCTTTGCCGGCCCATAATCCCCGACTTTCATATTAATCTCCCGCAGTAATCCCATCTTTTTAAAGAAATCGGTCAAATTCATCTCTGATGCATCCATCGCACGTTTCATGAAATTTACATATTTTTCGCCATAAGTATATACCGAATTATTATCGTGAATAGCTGCCCAATGTACATCTGGCCAGAAATCAGGTTTAGACCACGGAGCATCTTCTGTTAACATAAAAAAGAGAGATAATTGCCAAAGAGGAGCCAATGAAACAAACGGATCAGCACTATAATATTCACCTTTTTCAGGGTCATTAACAAGTCCGCCTTCATGTGTCAAATACGGTTTTTTCTTCACAATTGCATCATTCAAATAGGCATTAAAACGATCGGCAACTACTTTATCATTATAACCTTGCCTTTTAAATTCAGTATGCTCCAAACGACAAGCAGCATTATTCATCTGATACATGGCTTGTTGCGCATAAATATTGTTTGTTACTTCCGCCCAACCGGCTCCTTTCATTTGAGCCACTTGATTGCCATGACCAAATTCATGCCCGAATACCCAGATATTCTGAAGAAAAACTCCTTTATCAAGCATAGCTTGTTCACTATTGGGAAAATTAGCACAAGTGCCATTCCAATTAGGGGATCCTCCCCATGAACGCACACCCAACATACGATTTCGGGGAACTGCATTGTTTTTAACTAATCCCATCATCATATACTCTATCTGCATTAGTTCATCATGCATATTCATTATACTCATAATATCATCCGGACAATAAGTATTAAATGCATTAACTGTATTTATCAATTGAACACGTTCACCTAAAACATCCAGCATAGCATTAGTTACATTCAAACGTTGGACACATATATTCGCTAAATTAAGAATACGTTTCCAATCTTCATTGGTATGTCCGGCACGTACATCCCAAAATCCTATTTCATTACCGTAACATACATGTACTTTTACGGCAGGTTCATATACTTCCATATCTGTCCAATACTGTATATACCCTGTACCGTCTACTGTCGTTATTATTGTATTTAAACCACTTTTTAATCTAATAGTCTGATTTTCGCCTCCTTCACGCCAATCCTTGATATATAAGTTTAGGGTCTTATCACCTATCTCGTCTCCTACAAATATAATATACTTCTTATCCTTTTCAAAAAATAATCCTGTCGGATTATCGCAAATACTTCTTTTACCAATTGTCAACCCTTCACCAACTGTTACCGGATTTTTACAAGACTGGTAAGTCCGTACCCGAAACTCACTCGGATAAGTATTGTCTAAAAGTTCTTGTGCAATGGCACGTATCATCGGATGAGTGATTTTCACAATGTCAGCTTGGGTAGTCGTAGGTTTCAATTGAGAAAAAACATTGTCTTCAAAATAAACAGCATCAGCCGCCAGATCAAAATCAGTACCTTCTGCTTTCTGATAACATTCAAACTCTGCCAGAGCAACACTGCCTTGATTTGGTTCTGGTGTACGTTCAAATGTAAGACGAAAATGAGTAGGTTTTACCACATTCACATCCATCCGAATAGACGGCACTATTATTGACTCATCAAACGAACCACATTTAGTCCATTCCGTTACCGCAGCAGACTTATATGCTATTTCCCCTTTTGTTAATTGATTATGTACTGTTATTCCCGCTTTTCTTTGATGTAAAATAACATAATCAACTTTTTCTGTCCCTTCCTGCAGTGTATACTCAAATATGATAGGTTCCCGTTTTGCACTTGTGCCCGATCCATAATGAGTATTCAGATCACCATCAATAGTCTTTTCCGGTCCCGACTTTCCATCACCATAAACAGTACCTTGAATCATCCCAACACTTTCAACCTTTACCTTAATATCATCCGGAATAACATCATCAACGTTTGCAGCTTCCTGTTCTACTGCAACCTCTATCACAACAGGTTCATCACTTTGCTCAACCGAATTTATTCGAATTATATCTCTACGTGGAGATAAACCAATATTAGCAGTCACACTATATTGATATTCCGACTCCACCATTCCTCTCGTATCCGGTCCTTCTTTCAATGTCAGCCATTTTTCTTCATTCTGAAGGGTATATTCTACATTAGCTGTCACTTTCATAGTAAATGTTTGTGCCTCCTTTGATAAAAGTTTTGATTCAATGTTTACCAATATTTCCGGTTCTGAACCTAACTGTACCACTCGAAAAGGTATACTTTCAACTCCTGTACCACGTAGAACGAACTCAGCCTCACGCCTGCCCACTTCTTCATTAGGAGCGACATTAAATGTCAGTAAATGAATATCTGAAGCCGATAAACCAATAGAAGTTTTACACCAATCGTATCCACTTGAAATTTTAGGAACCAATTCCCAATCAGACAAATTGGTACGTATTTTTATAGTTCCCGTTTTTCCTTCAATAGGTACATTGAATACATTATTTTCGAGCTCAACAGTCAAATAAGGATCAATCAAATTTTCTTCCGTATCACTACATGCAAATAAAAAAAAGAGAAATGGTAAGAATAAATAAGAATAAATATGTTTCATGATTAGATTCGTTATGAGTATTTAAAAGAGCTATAATGTAAAAACATCCTTCCGTCTACCGTCCCAAGAAACAGCCACTAACCGGTCGCATCCATTCGGAAAATATGCGATTGTCTCAGTATTGTCCTCAGTTCCCGTACCTACCATAGAAACACGCTGCAATTTACTTCCCTGATAGGCTTCAAAAACCACTACATTCTTCCATATATCATGAGAAATATAACAAGATTCACCCTCCACACGAATCCCCTTTCCTTTTATACCCTGTACAGGTAACTGTTCACGGAAAGCTTTGACACTATTCATTGTTATATAATGTATAACCGGAGATTTAGGTTTTGGATATCGGGAAGCATAACGGATAACTTCCTCTACTTGCTTTTGAGAAATACTTAAATGCCGGTTACCTCCATAATCACCAATTTCAGTATCTACAGACCGGAGCATACCGCATCTTATGAAAAAGTCTGTTAAATCTTCCTGTATTACATCGCAGGCATTCTTAACAAAGTTCAATTGAAGTTCACCTACTGTCAGATCCTGTTCATTTGTCCGACGTACAATCTCACTTATACGCGCATAGAAATCCGGTTTTCCAAAATTTGTAAGTGCATTATAAATTTGTAGTTGCCAAAACGGACAAAGACGTACAAAAGGATTTTTATTATCTGAATAGGGAGGCGTAAACGATGTTCGAGGGTTATATAGCAAAGGCTTTTGCTGTACGACACAATGATTGAAATGCCAATTAAACAAACCACCATAAACTTTTTGCCCTGTACCGTCGGGAGCTTTGGAATGCTCTATCCTAAAGGGGCCTTCCGGACGCAGCAGATATTGTATCCATGCCGCCTGAATATTATTAGTAATTTCCGTTGTTCCATGCCATTTCAAGCCCGGACGTACCTGATTCACATGACCGAATTCATGCCCGATTACCCAATTGGAATTTCGGATATCTTCGGGACGAATAATAGAAGAAGTACGAGGAAAAGAGACTCCTTTCCCATTTGCATTAGGCGGACCTGCCCAACTGATACGAGCAAACATATGGTTGTTCGTACGATAACCGAACTGATCAATTCCCAACATTTCCTGCTGCCACAGAATAATTCGATCATACATACGAATCATCTCCACTCCGCAATCACTTCCTTTTTCACGCAGAGTTTTTACATCGAAAGTCAGATGTACATATTTTCCCTGCATATCAATCACTTCTGCTATCGCACTATCCAACATTCGCTTCCATTCATCATTCGTATGTTGATAGGCATTAAACACCCCATTATTAATTCCTGTGTGAAAGGTAAGTTTCTGTTCCGGAGCCTTCCGGCAATCCTTTACATAATAGCTTACATAAACCAATCCCTTATGAGGAGCATAAAACTTATTATTTCCTGTTTTTAAAGTAAATACGGTAGTCTTCTCTTTCTTTTCACCTTCAGCAGGTTTACTAAAGTCGACCAACAATAGATTCAATTGATAACCTTGTAAATCAGGAGCTGTTACCTGTATCGTTTCGCCTTCTTCAAAATATAATCCGGTAGGATTCTCAAACGGACTATAACGGGATGTCTTCAGCTGTTTTGCCAATGAATTGATATCAGAATAAGGAATAGCAACAAAATTGACAGGAGTAGCTTGTACGGTAATCCCAAAACAGACATTCAACAACCCTAAAATAAATATACTTTTAATAGTCATCTTGTTTAAATTATAAATAAAAAGAGGCTTATATGAACCTAAGAGGTATCAATATAAGCCTCCTTCAAACAATAATTATGATTAATATCCTGGATTTTGGACAATATGAGGAACCTTATTGGTTTCTGTCATAGGAATAGGCATCAAATATTGTGCCTGTTTAAAAGTACGAATATTCTGTAATTCAGTTGGCACAAAGAATGTCTCATCTGTATCTCCTTCAATATTCATACCCCATACTTTCTCACCCAAAATGCCTGCATCTTTCCAACGGCGTAAATCCCAGAAACGTTGGTTCTCCAAATAAAATTCTATCTGCCGTTCTCTGCGTACTATCTCTCTAAGTCCCTCAGCAGTATTCGCTTTCTCCGGATGATTCGCCTTTTCCCATGCCTCATCAATAGTAGGAATACCTGCACGAACACGAATTTTATCAATTAAACCTTTAGCTTCTTCCAAGCGTCCCGTCGTATTCTCCAAAGCATCCAGTTCTATTAAAATCTCAGCTAAATTCAAATACATTTCTGCCATACGAATCACCGGATAGGGGTAATGAACCGGACCATTCTGAAACGCAGGATGAACGAACTTCTTATTCAGATATCCGGTACCTGTGTAATTACCTGTTTGTCCATCTTCCCAGCCATTAGCATCATTTTTTCTGAATTTCACTACTATAGCCTTTTTGGCATTATTCGTATTAACTACTTTTCCATTATATTTCATGATCTCATAATTTCCATTATGAAATGCAATCCACGCAAAGAAACGCGGCTCTCGGTTTAAATGTAAGTTCAAAGTTCTTCCATTTGATTGAGCAAAATAATTATTTCCATCATAATTTACTGGCATATTCACAATTTTATATCTCCCGGAATAATCGAATTCTTTATCCTCATCAATAGGTAAACCATTTTTTGTGTAGAACATCTCAACAGTCTGTAATGTCGGAGCCAAAATACCCCATGAATTTTTATATCCATTAGATGCCTTTTGTTTTGGAGTAGACTGATTCTGAAGAGCATACGTCCCTTCTTTACGAGTATCAACCATGATCACTTCTGGATTTGTGCCACCTACATTATCCATAAAAGTATAACGTACAGCACGTTGAGCTTTATTCACGGGCCCCGGTTTATTAGCCGAAGGAGTACCAGCATCATCATGTCCTACTTCATTATATAAACGATAACCGGCATTCTCCAAATCAGCAATTGCCTTACGTGTCACCGTCTCTGCAGTTTTCCACTTTTCTATATCAACCGTCTGAGATATTAGAAAACGGCCATCCAACGGACTTTTAAAGCCTGCAAAGAAATCAGAGTTGCCATTAAACAAAGGAGAAGCAGCATACAAATGTACTTTCGCACGTAAAGCTTCTGCCACATACTTCGTAAAACGCCCGTAATCATCTCCATCATGTTTCTCAGCTAGCCCTATTGTTTCCGCCTCAGTAATCTTTTCATCAATAAATTGAACTACTTCATCTACACTCGAACGCTCGGGAAGTTCTTCAATAGGGGTAAGCGGATCTATGTTCTCTCTCATAATTACCGAAGGACCATAGGCTCGGAAAGACAACCAATGATAATAAGCAATCAACAAGGTAGCTTCTGCTTTATAATACTGTAAATCATCCGGTTCTATGTCAGGTGTAAAATCCACCACACTCAAAAACTGATAACATTGATGCAAACCTGTCCAAATATTATCATAATATCCTTTTGTCAACTGTGGCGAACTCGGTGAATAATAACCACGCGGAAAAGTAACCCATTCACTTTTTTCGATCACATTAATAATCTCCGCTGCCGAATATTTATCAAGCGCTTCACTCACTCGCGGATCAGGCATTTTTGAATAACAAGAATACAAATAATTCTTTGCTGCCTGAGGATTCTGATAAGTGTTTTCCGGTGTATTACGCTCATCCGGAACAATATCCAAATAATTACATCCAGAAAGGAGTACTCCTCCCATTAATAATATAATTGCAAACTTTTTCATAGCTTTTTACTTAAAGGTGAATTGAATTCCAATATTAAATACTCTTTGAGTAGGATATTTCATACCACTACCACCACCCATTTCCGGGTCCCAATGCTTAAAAGGTGAGAAAGTCAAAAGATTCGAACCGTTCAAATAAGCACGGAACATCTTGAATGTATAGCCAATTTCTGCATTCTTCAACTTAAGAAAAGCACCATTCCGCAACCAATATGAAGAATTTACCGTATTATTAGCATTGGTATCACGAGTCAAGCGTGGATAAGCTGCATTCGGGTTCGGATTACTTTCACTCCAATAATCATCAGCGATAAACTTCATAACACCACGAGTAGCATTTTTCCCAAACGGATGAAAACCCGACATTAGAATAGAAGTGCGAGCTGCCCCTTGGAAGAAAAATGAAAAATCCCAATTCTTATATTTCATTGAAGGACCGAAACCATATACAATCTCAGGATCTTTCGGATAGCCCATATAAACACGGTCATTGGTATTAATAATCCCATCACAATTGCCATTTGCATCTGGTTGATCCACATATTTAATATCGCCCGGCTGAGGAATATACCCCAATGTTTGTTCGGCATGTGAATCAACATCAGCCTGGTCACGGAATAATCCATCCGCTACATAAACCAAATGCTGCCCTCTGGAATATCCTACACTGGACAAATTAGGATACAACTGGAACGGAGGTTCGTCACGCTCCAAAATCGTATTATGCGCATAAGTAAGTGTCCCCTTAAATGATAAAAAGAAATCTTTTGTTATCTGTTTATTGTAATCCAACGCTATATCAAATCCGACATTCTTCATCTTACCGCTATTCTCATAGATTTTCGTTTCACCAGTTCCTATGAAATCAGGAAGAGTATTTACTTTCTGCATATAGATCTTACTACGAATCTCTTTAAATACATCAAAATTCAAATTGACTTGATGAAATAACTGCATATCAAATCCGACATTCAACTTTTTCCCTACCTCCCAAGTTAAATTCGGATTATAATAACGGTTCCATACGGGACCCTGTAAATTAACATTCTGATTTACTCCCGTCGTATATTTCCATTTATCACTAGATAAAACAATATCTTCCAAATAAGCATAACGCTCATTGATACCATCATTACCAACCAAGCCGTAAGAACCACGCAATTTGAAATGAGATATCACATTTGAAATCGGTTCCCAGAACTTTTCTTGTGAGATGTTATATCCCAAAGCTATTGAAGGGAAAAAACCGAAACGATTGTTTTTCGCAAAGTTCTCCGAACCATTATATCCAAAATTGACTTCAGCCAGATAACGGTCATCATAAGCATAAGACAGACGTGCGGCAATTCCTTGTTTCCGACGTGGTAAAGAAGATAAGAGATTATCCGGTTTATTATTGTCTAACTGATCCTGATTATATAAAAGCATTGCATTGACATCATGTACGCCAAACTTTCTTTTATAGTCCAAATAGGCTTGAATAAATATTCTACGGTCACCTGTGGCAGCTCCCTCCGTATTTAAAGCCGTTTTTTGTTCATTACCCACTCTACTTAATGTATATTCTCCCGTAGCTTCATTGTATTGATCAATCTCAAATTGATTATAACCAGCTTTACGTGTAGTTTCCGTCTATTTGGAGTGTTATCGTTAATAGGCGGATTGGCAATATTCCTTTACGGAATGGATCTGCTTGGTGAAGGACTTACAGGAGCATCGGGTGGAAAGCTTGAAAAGATACTTGAAAAGCTGACCTCCAATCCTGTTAAGGCAGTACTTTTAGGAGCTGGTGTAACAGCAGTTATACAGTCATCCTCAGCAACAACGGTTATGGTTGTTGGTTTTGTTAATTCAGGCATTATGAAGCTTGAACAGGCAGTAGGTGTAATTATGGGTGCTAATATAGGTACCACTATTACATCATGGATATTAAGTCTTACTGGAATAGAGAGCAGCAACATATTTATAAGATTGTTAAAGCCTTCTTCATTCTCACCTATACTTGCAGTTATTGGTATAGTATTTTTAATGTTTTTAAAGAAGGACAGCCTTAAAAACCCAGGAAAGATTATGATAGGGTTTGCACTTCTTATGTATGGTATGGATGCCATGAGTTCATCTGTAGCACCACTTGCAGAAGTGCCACAGTTCTCTGCTATACTTACAACATTTTCCAATCCAATACTTGGTATGCTTGCAGGTATGGTATTTACAGCAGTTATCCAGAGTTCATCTGCATCGGTCGGAATACTTCAGGCGCTGTGTTCAACAGGAATATTAAGCTATGCAACAGCACTTCCTATCATTATGGGACAGAATATAGGTACATGTGTTACAGCTATGCTTTCAAGTATAGGAGCAACAAAGAACGGAAAGAGAGCAGCACTTATACATCTTTACTTTAATGTAATAGGTACGCTTACATTTATGATAATATTCTATGCTTTAAATGCAGTCATACATTTTTCATTCTTAAGCATGACAGCAGAAGAATTCGGAATAGCAGTTATACATACAACATTTAATATAATCACGACAGCATATCTTCTTCCATTAAGGAAGGTGTTAGAGAAGCTTGCATATGCTGAGAAAAGACTTATTGACAGCAGAAGTGAAAATGAGTTCGCACTTCTGGATGACCGTTTCTTAGAGGTACCAAGTCTTGCGGTTGAACACTGCAAGGAGGTTATTAACAAGATGGCAGATATATCAAGGGAAGCCTTGTTTACATCTATGGGACTTATAAGTAATTACAATGAAGACCTCGTATTACGTGTACAGGAGCTTGAAAGCAGGGCTGACAGATATGAGGATGCGCTTGGAACATACATTATGAAGATAAGCACCAAAAATCTTAAAAAAGAAGATTCAGAAATGCTGAATGTTATGTTACATTGTATAGGGGACTTTGAAAGAATATCCGACCATGCATGTAATATATGCTATTCAGCAGGAGAGCTTAATGCAAAGGATATGAAGTTCTCACCTAAAGCTGAAACAGAGCTTAATATTCTTGGTTCAGCAGTAAGAGAGGCTGTGGATATATCTTTTGATTCATTTAAGAATAATGATAAAGCAGAGGCTGATAAGGTCGAGCCGCTCGAAGAGCTTATAGCAACGCTTGTGGTTGACTTAAAGGCAAGACATATACGAAGACTGCGTGAGGGAAAGTGTACTATTGAATTAGGCTTTGCACATTCAGATATTCTTAATAACCTTGAGAGAGTAGCAGCACATTGTTCTAATATAGCAGTGGATGTTATCCAGAAGGATGATGAGGAATTCGATGCACATGAGTATCTTGACAGAGTGAAGAATAAGGATAACCAGCAGTTTGTCAAGGAATATAAGGAGTATAAGGAAAAGTATAAGCTTCCAAAGACAAGAGCTTTCGGGCAGGATACTTAATCAGTTGTGCTGTGTGGATATATACTGGCAGATATCAGAAAAGGAGTAGATTATGGCATACATATATGTAGTTGAAGATGATAATAATATAAGTGAAATAGAAAGCTTTGCACTTAAAAATGCAGGACATACGGTTATTGAGTGTGCGTGTGGCAAGGACTTTCATAAGCTTATGAGAGAAAGAATTCCAGACCTTGTGCTTCTTGATATTATGCTTCCTGATGAGGATGGACTTGAGATATTAAAAAAGTTAAGACAGGTTCCAGAAACGAGAAGAGTGCCAGTTATTATGGTCACAGCAAAGACAACAGAGATAGATAAGGTTAAGGGCCTTGATATGGGCGCAGATGACTATATAACCAAGCCTTTTGGAATTATGGAGCTTATATCAAGAGTGAAGGCTGTACTTAGAAGAACAGGCGGAACTGATGAGGAGAAGCTTATCGGAATAGGACAGTTATTCATTGATGATGAAAAAAGAGTTGCATATGTCAGTGATAAGCCTGTAGAACTTACATATAAGGAATACGAGCTTCTTAAGTATCTTGCACTTAACAGAGGCATAGTTCTTACAAGAGATAATATTATGGACAGGATATGGAGTACTGACTATGAAGGTGAGTCAAGAACGCTGGATGTTCATATAAAGACTTTAAGACATAAGCTTGGCATAGCTGGAAATTATATAAAGACAGTAAGAAATGTCGGTTATTTTATGGATGATGAAGCGCATTAAGCGAATGATTTTTATTGGAATTTGATATATTGTATGTTTATCTGCCGTATAATTATATAAAAAATACGACAGATAATATGATAACATATTATAATTATAAAATGTGTCATAAATGGCATTATTAAAAAGGAAGTTATATATGAAAAAAAGAATTAATATACAGTATATGGTGCTGGCGTTCGTTACGATTGTGGCAGCAGTAGGTATATCGTCACTTGTGTTTTATAACATATTAAAGCAGGAAGTTCTTGGAGATATGCGCAACTATGTTGATATATTTATAGGCGCAGATGCATGGGGAATGGTAAGCGACCCGGATGACATTAACGAACAGAAAGTAATAGAAAGTTATGATGGTAATCTGCGAGTTACATTTATCAATAGTGAAGGCTATGCGGTTGTAGATAATCTGGTTGAAATATCAGATATGGAGAACCACAACGAGAGACCAGAGGTTGTGGAGGCCAGAAAAAATGGGCATGGAAGTGATATAAGAAAGTCAGAAACTTTGCAGAAAAACTCATTTTATTATGCAGTC
>OGHB01000919.1_pt1 | contig 13999 bp, 8 predicted proteins | sample 1571451 | NCBI WGS metagenome assembly OGHB01 (sample SAMEA2582071, study PRJEB24529) | metagenome | biome: Human gut stool | place: China | collected 2011
TAGAGACAATGCTGGCGTTGAATTCCAGCCCTCAAATATAGAGAAACTTATCATATAGTTATTACAGGTTTTCTTTTTTGCAAAGATTACTTGCCTGAGACCCGGGTGTCGTGTAGACGGAATCCGGGTCTCAGCATGGATGAGACTTGGGTTCGCACAAGTTATTCCGGCTGTCGGATAGTTATCGGGCTTTTACTATAATCCCTCCCCCCAGCAGCAAATCATCTTTATAGAATGCGGCAGCTTGTCCCGGAGCAATAGCAGTCAACGGTTCATGAAGCTGTATATGCAATAAGTGTTCCGGAGTAACAGTTACCGTACCGTGATTCTCCTGTTTGCGGTACCGTATCTTCACGATTATATCAGAACAACCGAGTACACGGTTTTCGTTTATCAAGTTCCAATTCTCCAGCCACATTTCTGTTTTCTCTAGAGATTGAAGAGGGGCAAGTACTATCTCATTCTTTTCCGGAAATATATCTTTCACAAAAACAGGACGATTCAGATGTATCCCTAGCCCGCGTCTCTGTCCGATGGTATAAAAAGGATATCCTTCATGCCAAGCAATAAAATGCCCCGTTTCATCGACAAACCGCCCTCGTCTGACTATTTCTGACCATTTCTGACCATGTGCGGTAAAAAGCTGATCATTTTTATCCAACCAGTTTTTTAAAAAACTCCGATAATCCATTGGACAGAAACAAACCCCTAAGCTGTCCTTTTTAGTAGCAACTTTCCGGAAGCCACGTTCAGCAGCCAATGCACGGGCTTCCACTTTCGTGATATCCCCCATTGGCAATAACATTCTACGGAGAATATCTTGTTTCAATCCCCATAAAAAGAACGTCTGATCCTTGTCCGAATCAGTCGCAGATGTGATATAATAGGTATCTTCCAACTTAACTTTCCGAACGTAATGCCCTGTGGCAATATAGAATATGCCCATTTCATCGGCAAGTTCCGCTAACAACGGCCATTTCAAATAATTATTGCATAAGGTACAGGGAACCGGCGTACGCCCCGCCATATATTCCTGCACGAAATACTCAATGATCTGCTTATTGAATACTTCACGGGCATCGTACGTTATATGACAGATTCCCAAATGCTCCGCCAAACTACGGGCATCTTCCAGATATTCGGTCGAGTCGTTCAACTCATAGAAACGGAAAGTAACTCCGGTCACCTCATATCCGGCTTCCAGCAATCGCATGGCAGCTACGGAACTGTCCGTACCGCCGCTCATTCCTAACAATACTCGTTTGTTTTCTTCCATCATGCTGCAAAATTAAGGATTTTCCCGTATCTTTGTCAGTTAAAGCCCAAAGAGAATGAGAGAGAAAACAACTAACGGACAAGTCATCATCGTTTATACAGAGCATCCTGTGTTTGGTATACTACTGATCCCTTACATAGCAGAGCGACTGGAAGATGGCACGTTGCAGTTGATTGAACAGGCTTTTCACGCTTCTCCCGAAGCTATTGAACAAATGAATGAAGCAGAAAGACAAGCCATCGACATCGCTTCTCACTATACAGAGAAATATTTAATGGGAGCCTATTCCCGCGAAAAGACAGTATCACGCTTCCTGCATAAGTTATCTCAAGATCCTGAGAAAGTAAAGAATAACATTCGGCCATTTATTGAAGGCAAACTACTCGAGATGCTTACTCTCATACGGGAAAACGGGTTATCTTTTTATCAGAAACAGCCCGGAAGCAAAGTGTTGTACGCCCACCATGCTTATCACGTACATCCACATGACGCCGAAGTCCGCTTTACATTTCATGTCGACAGCAGTACTTTCCGCTATCAACTGCAATGTTATTATGAGAAGCAACCATTTTCATTGGACGACCAAAAACCCGTTATCGCATTAACTGCCTCACCGGCTACTCTATTGCTAGGGATGAATTTATACTTCTTTCCACACATAGATAGTGTCCGGCTCTTACCCTTTACCAAGAAAAAGGCAATTAGTGCAAGCGCCGCTCAACTCGAAAAGTATATCGACAATATTGTCATTCCGATTGCACGCTATCACGAAATCATAACCGAAGGGTGGGATATCCCTGAAGAAAGATGTGCCTGCGAAGCATTACTGTCACTTGAAGACATCACTCATAGCGAACAGTTGTTGCAGCTTGGTTTTCGTTATAGAGACCAGCTATTTACATCAGACAACGGAGCAGCAATGAAGAAAATCATTTATCGGAAAGACTCCGGTGAGGTATCCTTCTTCCGGCGGGATATTGTCGCCGAAAAAAAAGCGATTCAGCTTTTAGAAAGCTCCGGTCTGCAACGTATCGGTGATATCCATTTCAGGTTATCAGCCGGTTCTTCTGAGAAAACACTTGTTGAGTGGATCAATAAGCATCGGGAGATGTTACAATCGGACTTTCAACTGACCGGCCATATGGGAAACACTCCTTACTGCCTGGACGAAATACATATCGAACAGAGCTGTGACGATGAAGTAGTAGACTGGTTTGAGTTACATATCACCGTTGTTGTCGGCAACCTGCGCATTCCTTTCTCACGCTTCCGCAAGCATATCCTCGAAGAAAAGAGAGAATATCTGCTGCCGGACGGACGCATGATCCTTTTACCCGAGGAATGGTTCAGTAAGTATGCGAACTTGTTGGAAATGGGAGTTCAGACAGAGCAGGGAATACGATTGAAGCATACATTTATAGGCGCCGCGCAAGCTGCCTTGGGAGGAACAGGACTTAAAAAGTTCTCTGGCAAAAATCAGATTAAGAATGTTTCCGTCCCTAAAGCACTAAAAGCAACATTACGTCCTTACCAGCAGAAAGGATTCTCATGGATGATGCATCTGCATAAACTAGGATTCGGCGGATGTCTGGCAGACGATATGGGACTGGGGAAAACTCTCCAGACACTTACGTTGTTACAACATATATATAAATCGCCCGCCTCAAGGAAAGCAGCCACTCTCATCGTCGTTCCTACGTCGCTGTTGCACAACTGGCGACGGGAAGCGAAACGCTTTACAACGCTTTCAATGATTGAATATAACAGTAGCATCGTCGTGCCCCCCAATCATCCCGGGAAGTTCTTCGGACGTTTCCAGTTGATATTCACAACGTATGGCATGATGCGCAACAACATCGACCTGCTTTCTTCTTACAAATTCGAATATATCGTACTCGATGAGAGCCAAAATATTAAGAACAGCGAATCGCTCACCTTCCGTTCTGCACTCCAACTGGAAAGCAAGTATCGGCTTGTACTTACGGGCACACCTATCGAAAATTCACTGAAAGACCTGTGGGCACAATTCCGTTTCATCCAACCGGACTTACTGGGAACTGAGAGTGCTTTTCAAAAACAATTCATGATTCCGATCCGCCAAGGCAATGCCCGTGTAGAAGCACAGTTACAACAACTGATATCCCCATTTATTCTTCGCAGAAGCAAAAGTGAAGTGGCTCCGGAACTTCCCCCGCTTACCGAAGAAACGATCTATTGTGACATGCCCGAAGAACAAAATACTCTTTACGAACAAGAAAAAAATAGTTTGCGGAATATCCTGCTCCAACATCCTCAAAATATGGATAAACTTCATTCTTTCAGTATCTTGAACGGCATCCTGCGGCTACGCCAACTTGCCTGTCATCCGCAACTCATCTATCCGGACTTTAACGGTGCATCCGGCAAAGCGATACAAATAATAGAAATATTTGACACACTACGGAGTGAAGGACATAAAGTACTGATTTTCTCATCCTTCGTCAAACATCTGGAAGTCCTCGCCGAAGCGTTTCGCGAACGGGGCTGGAAATATGCACTACTGACAGGAGCAACCAACAACCGTCCGTCCGAAATTGCCCATTTCACCGAGCAGAAAGACGTACAAGCCTTCCTTATCTCTCTGAAAGCCGGAGGCGTAGGACTTAATCTGACGCAAGCCGACTATGTGTTTATTATCGATCCGTGGTGGAATCCCGCCGCCGAATCGCAGGCTATTGCCCGTGCCCACCGCATCGGACAGGACAAGCAGGTTATCGCCTATCGCTTCATTACCCAGAACAGTATTGAAGAAAAGATTCTCTATCTGCAAGATGAAAAACGAAAGTTAGCAGAAACATTTGTTACCGACAGCGAAACATTGCCTGCATTGAGCAATGAACAGTGGGTGGATTTGCTAAAATAAAAACTGCATCTTTATATGGACTGTCTTGCAAGAATACTTTTTTACTTTATCTTTGCACGCAAAATGACACTGCATGAAATACAAGCTTATCGTGCTCGACCTTGACGGCACACTCACCAACTCTAAAAAAGTAATTACTCCCCGCAACCGGGAAATATTGATACGTGTACAAGAACAGGGCGTCCGTCTGGTTCTTGCTTCCGGTCGTCCGACTTATGGCATTGTGCCGTTGGCAAATGAATTGCGCATGAATGAGTTCGGCGGATTTATCTTATCCTACAACGGAGGGGAAATCATCAATTGGGGAACACAGGAAATGATCTATGAGAATGTATTGCCGAACGATGTCGTCCCCGTACTCTATGAGTGCGCCCGCAGCCACCAGTTAAGCATACTGACTTACGACGGAGCAGAAATCGTAACCGAAAACTCTCAGGACCCGTATGTTCAAAAAGAGGCTTTCCTGAATAAAATGGCAGTTCGGGAAACAAACGACTTCCTGACAGACATCACGCTTCCGGTAGCTAAATGCTTGATTGTGGGAGATGCCGACAAGCTCATCCCCTTAGAAGCCGAACTTTGTCTTCGGTTGCAAGGGCGTATCAACATATTCCGTTCAGAACCTTACTTTCTCGAACTAGTCCCGCAAGGAATCGACAAGGCCCTGTCTCTTGCCGTATTATTAAAAGAAATAGGAGTAGAACACAAAGAAATGATAGCAATAGGCGACGGCTACAATGACTTGTCCATGATAAAGTTTGCAGGACTAGGCATTGCCATGGGCAACGCACAGGAACCGGTGAAGAAAGCGGCGGACTATATCACTCTGAGCAATGAAGAAGACGGAGTGGCGGAAGCACTGGAACACTTTTACTATAAATTTACGTAGCATCATATGCTCACAATTCCTTTTTCAACCGTACCTTCATAACCTTTGACTGTATGTCTTATACTCTGTTTCAGCAGTATGCAGAGTAGCTATCGTATATCAATCTTACCATTATATAGCTCGTTGCACTAAAGTGAACAGTTCTTTCTACTAAAGTGATGAGATCTTTCCACTCCAGTACACAGGCCTCATCACTCTTGTGGAAAGAAGCGGATGTTTATTACATAACGCAGTGATGTCAGCAAGAGGATCTGCGAATATCGACTACTTAAGTTATCAGAACAGGGCCAGCAACATATAACCAAAGGTCATCCTACTTTACGTTTATCAATATGGTTCATATAAATAAGCAAATGGTTTCATTTCCAACTATCATGAGAACAATGATGAGAAATACCCCCCAAAAAGATGCATTATAGCCATTTTTAAGTTAACGAACGTAAAAAACGAATGAGAAATACCAATTTTGAAAGGCATTTCTCATTCGTCACATATCTGATTATAAAGGAATTGCCCAAAAATATGAGAACAATGAGAACAATATTAAAAAAATCCGTTCTAGGATGGGGATGCAAATTATAGATGTATGCTGTCTATATACTCATGATACGTACAGCAAGAAAAGCTGTACCAATAAGCGAACACACTCTTTACAACTATATAAGAAAGCTGCGTGAAGTATTGTCCAAAGACAAAGAGATCTCAATCACAACACAGAACAATGGCTATGAGTTACATATTTCAACTTGAATTATCGTAATATATCAAAGATTTATTCTAATTTTGTGGTTTTAAATCGAATAAATAGCAAACGTTATGGAACATCAACTGACCATTTACAACACGTTAGATAGAAAAAAAGAGTTATTCGTACCGCTCCACGCACCTCATGTAGGTATGTATGTGTGCGGACCGACTGTTTACGGTGATGCGCATCTGGGACATGCACGCCCGGCCATTACTTTCGACGTACTCTTCCGTTATCTCACTCATCTAGGATATAAAGTACGTTATGTACGCAATATCACTGACGTAGGTCATTTGGAACATGATGCCGATGAAGGAGAAGACAAAATTGCCAAGAAAGCCCGTCTGGAAGAACTGGAACCAATGGAAGTCGTTCAGTACTATCTGAACCGCTACCATAAAGCAATGGAAGCCCTCAACGTGCTCTCTCCAAGTATCGAACCTCATGCTTCGGGCCATATCATCGAACAAATCCAACTGGTACAGAAGATTCTGGACGCCGGATACGCTTACGAAAGCGAAGGTTCCGTCTACTTTGACGTAGCTAAATATAATAAGGACTATCATTACGGCAAACTCTCCGGCCGCAACCTCGACGACGTACTGAATACCACCCGCGACCTCGACGGACAAAGCGAAAAACGTAATCCCGCCGACTTCGCCCTCTGGAAAAAAGCGCAGCCGGAACACATTATGCGCTGGCCTTCGCCATGGAGCGACGGTTTCCCCGGATGGCATGCCGAATGTACCGCCATGGGACGCAAGTATCTGGGCGAGCACTTCGATATTCACGGAGGAGGAATGGACCTGATCTTCCCGCATCATGAATGTGAGATCGCACAGTCGGTAGCTTCGCAAGGCGATGACATGGTTCACTACTGGATGCACAACAACATGATTACCATCAACGGAACCAAGATGGGTAAATCACTTGGCAACTTCATCACGCTGGACGAATTCTTCACCGGTACTCATAAGCTGCTGGCGCAAGCCTACACACCAATGACAATCCGTTTCTTCATCCTGCAAGCTCATTACCGCAGCACGGTAGACTTTAGCAATGAAGCACTGCAAGCATCCGAAAAGGGTCTGCAACGTCTGATGGAAGCCATTGACGCATTAGATAAGATAACTCCCTCATCGGTAACTTCAGAGGGAATCAACGTGAAAGAACTGCGCGCTAAATGCTACGAAGCAATGAATGACGACTTAAATACACCGATTGTCATCGCACAGCTTTTCGAAGGCGCCCGCATTATAAACAATATCATTGCCGGCAATGCCACCATCTCCGCCGAAGACCTGAAAGACCTGAAAGAAACATTCCATCTGTTCAGCTTCGACATCATGGGATTGAAAGAAGAAAAAGGCTCTTCAGATGGTCGTGAGGCAGCTTACGGCAAGGTAGTAGATATGCTACTGGAACAACGTATGAAAGCGAAAGCCAACAAAGACTGGGCTACTTCCGACGAAATCCGCAACACACTGACAGCACTCGGATTTGAAATCAAAGATACTAAAGACGGTTTCGAATGGAGACTGAATAAGTAACAAGAAAAGAAAGTGCTCAACGCACCGTGTAAATACAAAGAAGACCGGCTCCCCACGAACCGGTCTTCTCTTTTTTCATAGAAACATGATAACTAATACCTCTCTTTAAATTCTTGTTTTCTCTTATCTTATTCACTAATTATTTATTTTCCATGAGCATTTCAACCGGCTGTCCATGCTGACAGGTTACCGTCAGTACGGTCTGGTCTCCCTGCTGTTCCAACCGGACATTTTCCATCGGGCTTGTCAATCTCCAATGTCCTTTAAGCCGTATCTCCTTAGTAATAGGACGACTGGGCTCTTTCGTTGTATACGTCTTCTCTTCTATATTCAGATTCGGATCACAGACGCTTAAACGGATACCCTTATCAGATTCCTTTGCATACATCACCATTGTTTCCGCAGGAATAGCCACGAACACTTTATCAGCGGCAGGCTGATAAGCTTCAAAAGCAGCATACGCCGTGATACCTGTCTTTTTATCATAAACAACGTGAGCAGTCTGATCGCGTTGCAACACCTCGTATGCAGGAGTTTTGCGCAGTTCATCGAGATCGGAAGCAGAAGGCTGTATCAATACCATATATTCATAAGTCCCCTCTTTCGGTGCCTTGCCATGTTCTATCCAGGCAGAAGAGAATTTTCCCTTAGTAACTTCACGCGTCTTGTCGTGCCGTGATTCCTGTTCTGCCACCTGTGAGCGAACGGTTCCGTCCACTACATGATAATAATTGTCATAACCATCATGAAGCCAATAGTTATCCTCTCCTACTTTGGGCTCCTTACCATTATATTTTGTCTGGAAAAGAGTCGTTTCCGTAGGATAATCCGCATTGGAGTTCGAAATACCTGTTCCCAGGCAAACCATCCGGTTATCAAAACAGAAAACGGATTTACGGGCCACAAAGTCTGGTGTGAAGTTCTCATAATCCCGTTCTGCCAATTTCATAGCGAACATTCCATTTTTACCATCTAAAGAACTGCTTCCGGAGAAATTCTCTTTGGAGCGTGCCATAGTCGTTCCTTTCAATGGGCTATCAAGCAAATCGAAAGGCAAATGAATGGTAGTTGTGCCCGGCAAACGGTTCCAGTCCCATCCCTCCTGCACAAAACCGCTTCCGGCACGTGACACGGGATTTCCTTTCCCCATAATCTGCACGGAGCCATAACTCTGATAACGTCCGTAACGGTTATCTTTCGTATAAATTTCAGAACCCCATACGTCAGTGGTATATCCTTTCAATGTCACCATCCAATCTGCACGACGGAAAATGCCTGCCGAACCATAGTTGTAAACGAAGAATCCCTGTGGAGCCTGTGCCGGTTGAATACCTTCCTTCTTGAAGAAACGCGCATTCGGAGTATCACTATTGCGTATCAGACGTAAATAGTCGGCAGCCAGACCACGATCAAACGTATTTCCCTGACCGGACAAATCGCCGGATAAAGCTATATTGGCAAATGCTTCGATATCATCGCTTCCCATCTTCCCTCCAAAAGGATGACGGCCACTGATTCCGATGCCCCATTCATAGAAATTGCAATAATTGCGCATAGCAATAAAGGCTGATTTCATGTGTTTGCGCGCATCTTCGGTCAGTTCAAAACTTGTACCATTGGTAAATGCAATATATTCTCCTACAGTCGCAAGTACTCCAGTGGTATATCCCGGATAGAAACCGCCATGATGGAAAGTCGTACCGTCTACCTTTATACCACCGATCGTTCCCGGAGTATAACGCAAAGAAGAAGATAACCAACGTGATAATCCGCTCAACGCTTGCGCCTGTTCTCTTGCATCGGGAAACATCATAGCGGAAATAAATTTCGCCATCAATAACGTATGCCAGGAATCCAACAATTCATCACGTGTTGGAGAGCATGGCTGACGAGTTTCTTGCAGAGCCGCCCAAAAACGCAATGTGGAGAGATAAGCATCCCGATGAGGATGTTTATAGATAGCATCACGCATCAGCCAGGCAGTTGTATATATCTTACGTACCTGATAACCATAATGATGATTGGTACCCATACCGCTACCGTATGCAAATCCCTGATCGATAGCATAGTCGAATACGGTAAAGTAGTTTTTCTTTGATGTTTCGTTCTGGTTATAATAAGCATCATAGGCAAAGCCGGAAAGCATCGTTTCAATATCGTTCCATGACATTTCTCCTTTCTTCTTGTCCTGTTCATCAGGAGCAACAATAGGAGTTCCTATAAATCCCGTCCCAGCGATGGATGGACTGATAGCCGCTTTCTCAAATGTTTTATAGGCAGCATTAATAGGCCCTTGCGGTGCCTTTTTCACTTCCAGAAAATCTGTCAAACGTTGTTCGATAGTCTTCAGCTCCTTCTTTTGTTCGCTTGTCAATTTAGAAGGCAGAGGAATATCATACGACTGTTGTTCCCATTTCCACACGAGACACCAATGCCACAGGTCACGATTAGACAGCCCATTATTGGTAGGCAACTGTTGGTCGGGAGTGGTACGAAGATTCATTTTCTTTTCCGGAAAAATCAGACGGTCAAGAAAGATACGTCCCTTCCGTTGCGGGGCAACCAGCCGATAGGCTACGATCTTCTTATCTTTCTTGTCGCCCTGCATATACTCAAAAGAGATCCAGCAAGCCCGCCAGCCTGCTGCCTGCAAACGATAAGAGAACCAGTAAGAGACTTCTCCCTCCTTATTCAGAAACTCAAAACGAATAGAATCCTGCTGCGGTTTCTCATTATAAATCCACAAGGTAATGCCGAATTGCTTCTCATTTCTCGCATTCAACGATAAAGGAGCAATTTGAATGTCCAGCGTAGAACCAGGCTGAAAGTCCCATTCCAGACTACTTTCACCCTCTTTGTAAAAAAGAGAAGAGATTTTCACTTCTCCCTTTCCGGAAACTGTAAATGCTTCGGGCACTTCTTCTTCAAATCCGATGAGTTGAGCGAAAGCTGAAGGAATGATTCCCAAAAGGAATAATACTATAAAACAACTGTTTTTCATTACTATTTTCAATTTAAACGCGGATGCGGATTAACACCTATTATTGTCGCAGAGATTTACTCCTAAAATTGGCACTTATTTGAGTTAATCAGCGTTTTATAAATTACTAATCGCTAATAAGGAATCCGATCCGACAGAATCTTTTCCGTATACCAAGGATCATTAATTTCCTTCAACATAGCTCCCATTTCACCGCAAAGTTGTGCCACAATCTCCTTATTTTCTTCCAAAGGCAGGTTATGCAGTTGATATGGATCTTTTACATCATCGAATAAGAGGCTTTTCTTCAATTGCTTCGTATCACGGTCGATATATAACGCCAATGTATATTGAGCCGTCTTGATACCTCTTGAAGAAGGGAAGTAAGTCTGCACCAATCCATTTTCATCTTTATCGCCATCTACATTCTGAATATACAGTGCACCTGTAGGACGAACAATTTCAGCCTTTTCATCGAAGAAAAGAGGAGCGAAATTACGTCCCTGCACTTCCGCCGGAATAGAATCACCCAGACCGCACAAGCCAAGCACCGTAGGCATAATATCAGGAGCGGAGAGCAATAAATCATCTACCCTCGGCTGAATCTTACCGGGAAAACGAACCAGGAACGGAATATTCATGGATTCAGAATAAGGGGAATTCTTCGGATCATCAGTGCGCTGGCTACACATCGTCTCACCATGATCGGAAGCAAAGATTACGACTGTATTCTTATCCAATCCCAATTCTTTCAATGTCGTCAAAATCTGTCCGAAAGCACGGTCTACTCCGGTAACGGAAGCGAAATAATAACGTGCAGACTCCGCTTTCTTCATCTTCAAATCGACATTCGGACGAATCAACAGACTATCCAGAGGCTGATCTTTATAAAGATTAAAATCCTGCTCTTCACAGTCATTCAAGGAGCGATACGGGCTGTGAGGAGGATTCATGCCCACCATTATGAAGAAAGGTTTCTTGGTATCACGTACGTTACCGTCATTTTTCAGATAAGAAATGACTTTGCCTGATTCGTGCAAAGGTGACCATTCCTTCGGATCGTGTCTCTTACCATCCGTATCCCAATAATGCGGGTTCTTGTGTTCGTCAAATGTTCCGTAAGAATACCAGTAGTTAAAGCCGTGCCGGCGTTCTTTCGGTGTATAGGCATCCCATGCCGGACGTTTTTCTTCCACATACTGTCCCGGATGTTCGGGATCGTTCGGAGTCGGGAAGTCAGCGTGAAGTTTACCAAAATAAGCACAGTCATAACCTGCTTTGCTGAACACATCGCCGATACATTCCGCATCCTCGCGCAAGGAGCTGATCGGACGTGTAGAGTTGCAATTCAATGGTACACCACTTTTGTTCGGGTACATACCGGTCAGTAACATTCCACGATGAGGGCTGCTCAACGGGCAGTTACTCTGTGCAGACGACAAGACCATAGATTCACGTGCAAAGGCATCCAGATTAGGAGTATGCACGGGGTCTCCTTCAAAGTTTACTTTATCCCGAAATCCGTCCTGGCTCCAGAAGCCCATCGCCTGGTTACGGTATTGATCGGGAAATACATAGATTATATTAGGATGCTCCGCTTGTTGGGACGCTTGCTTCGGAGCCTTGCAACCTTGTGCGACAAACAGCGTCAAGCCTCCTACAAGAAGGTTTATAGGTTTATTCATGATGGTTTATGATAAATGATTAAAAACAGGTAAATGACAAACGGTCAATAGAAAGTTATAGACAGCAAGTAGCGAATGATAAACGGTAAACATGTTCCGTCAGAATCCGCTAAGCATTCACCGTTCACTGTTTACCGTTCATTATCTATTTCTTATTTCTTTTCCAAATCTCTTTTACGCATCAGTCCTTCCAGGAAGTAATAGTCAGCATAGTTCAGAGGAACGTCAATTTCCTGACCGTGAGGAATACTGCCAACCGAATGCATCAGGATAAAGTTTCCATTTGTTCCAACTTCTGCGCGATAAGCAGGTGAGCCCAAACTTTCCATTATCTTATCAGCCGTTTCCTTGTAGTGGTTGCCCGGCAGATAGCCATCCAGTTCATAAAGGGCAGAGGCTGTACAAGCTGCTGCAGAAGCATCGCGCGGTTCGTTCGGAATATTCGGAGCATCATAATCCCAGTATGGTACGAGGTCTTCCGGCAGGTTCTTATTATTAAAGATGAAGTTATAGACCTTTTGTGCCTGGTCGAGATATTTCTTGTCTTTGGTATAGCGATAGCAGGTAGTATATCCATACAGAGCCCATGCTTGTCCGCGAGCCCAAGCCGATTCGTCGGCATATCCCTGTGCAGTTTGTCTCTTACGCACTTCTCCTGTCTCCGGATCGTAATCTACCACATGGTAGCAGCTGTTGTCCGGACGGAAGTGGTGAGCCATTGTTGTATCAGCATGTTTCACTGCAATATTGTAGAAAGTAGAATCTCCGGAAAGAGCTGTTGCTTCAAATAAGAGTTCGAGATTCATCATATTATCAATAATCACCGGACATTTCCATCCCCGTGTTCCCTGCCAACCTTTATCGGCATCCCATGACTGGATAACGCCTGCTCCCGGACGGAAACGGGTAGACAATGATTTTGCGGCTTCTACAATCACATCCTTATATTCTTTTTTATCTGCAAAACGGTAACCGTTAAGATAACTGCACCCGATCATAAAGCCGACATCGTGATGCCACTTCAGATATTTCACAGAATCGAGGGCTTCTGTGTATTTTTCTGCCAAAGGCAACCACTTTTTATCCCCTGTCAGATTGTAAGTCAGCCACATGCTGCCCGGAAAGAAACCGGAGCACCAGTCATCAATAGGTATATAGGAGATACTACCATCTGCATTGATGGTTCTTGGATTCAGAATTTTACCGGATTTCTCGATAATGTCTGTCTGAATTGTGTTTTGTGCTACAGCGTTGTCGATGTTGTCCTGAATAAAATCGACTTCAACCTTTTTTTGTCCACCGCAACTCGTAAAGATCAGAAGCGAAAGTCCCAATGCGCTAAGAATTGTTTTCATAATACATGGATTATTTGTTAAGTTAATAATTATCTGGTGGCAAAAGTAGTACTTTCAAATAGAATAGACCGTCCCAAATAATCCAATTCAGGGACAAATTTGGTACATTTCTCCCTTGAAGGGCATATTTGCACAGATATTCCCCAAAAGCCTGCTTAATTATTTAATGTAATTGAAAATGTAATTATAATAATCTGACTAATATATAATATATTCTGGTCATTTCAAAAAAAAGGCATTCTAACTCTTCTACATTTTTATTATATTTATTTGTAATTAACCGATTGATTGTTAATTATAATTATCATCATCACACCTACATAAAGTTATGCAAACTAAATAAGAAATTACTTATTTAGTTAGCTTTGCCATGTCTTTTCTCAGTCAAACTCTTCGTTGATGAGAATCAGACATATATAGATATTTGTACTTAAATCTACAACATATTATGAGCACAACATGCCAACATCAACAAGGTGAAGGATACCTAAAACTCCTAAAGATTTAGATACATATTATGCTTATAATAAGAAAGATAGGCAAACGTTGTAAGCAATAATATTTATTGTTCGGATGCACTTTAACCATTTTATTATTTATATTTATGAAAAACC
>OGHB01000922.1_pt1 | contig 13974 bp, 17 predicted proteins | sample 1571451 | NCBI WGS metagenome assembly OGHB01 (sample SAMEA2582071, study PRJEB24529) | metagenome | biome: Human gut stool | place: China | collected 2011
GGCTTTGTGGAAAGAATGAAAACAAAAAAGCAAGGAAGAAAAGAACCTGCCTTTGTAGAATGATTGAAAGAAACAAGGAAAGTGAAAAAGAAGTCATGCTCTCTTTCGAGCTTTCAACATGGAACGAAAGAAAACCATCCGCCAATCTGTACGGATGGAATGAAATAAAGATGTATCACAAAAAAGAATTATTACAATGAAGAAAGAAACCTTGTATGTGGCTTTCTCCACCCAAAAGGGTGGGGTCGGCAAAACAACGTTCACCGTCTTGGTGGCAAGTTACCTATTTTACCTGAAAGGGTATAACGTGGCAGTCGTGGATTGCGACTACCCGCAACACAGTATCAGTGCCATGCGCAAAAGGGATGCCGAACAGGTGAACGGTGACGATTATTACAAACAGCTTGCTTTCAACCAGTTCAAAGCACTGGGAAAGAAAGCGTACCCTGTCCTTTGCAGTTCACCGGACGAAGCGATAAAAACGGCGGATGAATACCTTGCGTCTGCCGGGATGGACTACGATGTGGTCTTTTTCGACCTGCCCGGAACGGTGAACAGTGAGGGCGTTATCAACTCCCTTTCAGGAGTGGATTATATTTTCACTCCCATAGCCGCCGACCGGGTGGTATTGGAAAGCAGCCTTTCCTTTGCGGTGGCTATCGACAAACTGCTGGTAAGGAATGAAGCGTGCCGACTGAAAGGGCTGCACCTGTTTTGGAACATGGTAGATGGGCGGGAAAAAACAGACCTGTACACCCTGTATGAACAGACCATCGGGGAACTGGAATTACCCCTTATGAAAGTATTTATCCCGGACACCAAAAGGTTTAAAAAGGAACTGGACGCACAGCGTAAAACCGTGTTCCGTTCTACGCTGTTCCCGGCGGACAAACGGCTGGTAAAGGGCAGCAACATGGAAGAACTGATAACCGAAATCGCATACCTTATTAAATTGTAATGATATGGCAAAGCAAAGCGGCGGGAAACCGCAAATTGACGAGGATTTTATGAAAGAGATTATTTCACAGGGCTTGCCCGTGAAAAAACAGGAAACACCATCGGTGATGGTAGATACACCGGAGAAACCGGATGATAAAGCGGAAACAGTAGATAAAGTGGAAACGGCAAAGGAAGAAAAGGCGGTGAAAGAACCTGCCCGCCGGAAAAAGAACACTCCGGGCGACTACCGGGAAACCTATTTCATGCGGGTGGACTTGACCGACCGCCAACCGTTATATGTCAGCCGTACCACACACGAAAAGCTAATGAAGATAGTAACCGTTATCGGCGGACGCAAGGCAACCGTCAGCAGCTATGTAGAAAATATCCTGCTCCGGCATTTCGAGCAGTTTCAGGACGAGATAAACGAACTGTACGAAAGCAAATTTGAAAAGCCGTTCTGATATGTTGAAATGGTTTATTATCGGAACGCTCCTGTATTACGCCGTTCTCTTATGGCGATACCGGGATAGCTTGGGAACATGGTTCACGGGTGGGAAAAGAGAGCCGGAACAACTGGAAAGCAAACCGACCGTGAAAGCCGGAAACGGGGATTGTCTTGTAGGTGCAAGCCGTTACCGGATGGGACAAATGAGGACAAGCGGGGACATCTTAGGACACCTTTCAAAAGGGGTTGATAATGCTTCTATATTTGTCCCGCAAAGCGAGGAAACGGTAACGAAAACGCTTGATAACGAGCTGGCAGATGAAAAAAAAGCCGATACCCCGCAAGCGATTGAAACCGAGTTTGAGATGGAGTTTGAAACAGAAGATGCGGAAGAAACGGACATTTCGCCAGATGAAATTGAAGCGGAAGAAATCGCCTGTTACATGGGTGACGGTGAGCCGGAAATGGCGCAAGGTATCACGCTGGGGGAACTGGGTCAAATGGTACAGGTCATTCAGGTTAAGCAAGCGTCTGACACGGAAGAACGGCAAGCCGTTCAGACCATCTGCCGGACGGAAACAAACCTCTTTCATTCGCTGGTGGAACAGATTAACGGGGGCAGGTCACGGGTAGCGGAACTTTTACAAAAGCATGAGATACCCGTGCCCGCCACCGTCCCGGCTGCCGGAAGTAATGAAATGGCAGACTTTGACATGAACGATTTTCTTTAATGGTAAACTTTAAATAATAAGATGATGAAACAAAGAGATTACGGTTAAGACAAACCTTTCTAAACACTGGGGAACACTCCCCACAACCACAAAAATTCAATTATTAATCACTCCGCCGGGCGGACTATCCAACCGTCCGGCAATTTAAAAATCAATGTATTTATAATGAAAAAGAAAGTTCTCTTTTCGGCAGCCGTTCTTTTGGCTGCATCCTCCGCTTTTGCACAGGGTAACGGCATGGCGGGTATTACCGAAGCTACCAATATGGTAACCAGTTATTTCGACCCGGCGACAAAGTTAATTTACGCTATCGGTGCGGTGGTCGGCTTGATCGGCGGGGTGAAAGTGTACGGGAAGTTCAGCGCCGGCGATCCGGACGTGAGCAAAGTCGCCGCAAGCTGGTTCGGAGCCTGCATCTTCCTGATCGTGGCGGCTACCATCCTCCGTTCGTTCTTCCTGTAAAACAGCGGACTATGGACTTGGAAATCAACAAGGGGATCGGCAGGAACGTGGAGTTCAAGGGGCTGGAAAGCCAGTACCTCTTCATCTTCTGCGGCGGTCTGCTCGCCGTGTTCGTGGTGTTCGTCATCCTGTACATGGCGGGCGTGAACCAGTGGGTGTGCATCGGCTTCGGCGTGGCTGCGGCTACGCTGCTGGTATGGCTGACCTTCCGGCTGAACGCCCGGTACGGCACGCACGGGCTGATGAAGGCAGCCGCCCGCAGGCGGCATCCGAGGTACGTGGTGAACCGGCTGAAAATCCCCCGATTATTCACCTTTAAACACTGGCAAGAATGAGAAACGTAATGAAAGCGGCGACGCTCGAAAGCAAGTTCCCGCTGCTGGCGGTGGAGAACGGCTGCATCGTGAGCAAGGAGGCGGACGTGACGGTCGCCTTCAGGGTGGAACTGCCGGAACTGTTCTCCGTCACGGGAAGCGAGTACGAGGCGGTCCACTCGGCTTGGCACAAGGCGGTGAAGGTGCTGCCGGAGTATTCCATCGTGCACAAGCAGGACTTCTTCATCGAGGAGAAGTACCGGCCGGAAACGGACAGGGACGACCTTAGCTTCCTGAGCCGGAGCTTTGAGAGGCACTTCAACGAACGCCCGTTCCTGAACCACTTCTGCTACCTGTTCCTTACCAAGACGACGAAGGCACGGAGCCGTCAGGAAAGCACGTTCTCCACCCTCTGCAAGGGCAGGCTTGTCCCCAAGGAGATCGAGGACCGGGAGACGGTTACGAGGTTCATCGAAGCGGTCGGTCAGTTCGAGAAGATCATGAACGACAGCGGGCTGGTGACGCTGCGCCGCCTCACGACGGACGAGATCACCGGCACGGAACGGTCGGCGGGCATCGTGGAGAAGTACCTCTCGCTCTCGCAGCACGACACGACGGTGCTGAAGGACATCCAGTTGAACCCGGAGGAGATGCGCATCGGCGACGACATCCTCTGCCTGCACACCCTCTCGGACACGGAAGACCTGCCGGGCAAGGTGGCGACGGACAGCCGCTACGAGCGGCTCTCGACCGACCGCTCGGACTGCCGCCTGTCGTTCGCCGCCCCGGTGGGCTTGCTGCTGGACTGCAACCACTGCTACAACCAGTACATCTTCATCGACGACCACGGGGAGAACCTGAAACGCTTCGAGCAGACCGCCCGGAACATGCACTCGCTCTCCCGCTATTCCCGCTCCAACCAGATCAACAAGGCATGGATCGAGGAATACCTGAACGAGGCGCACTCGAAAGGGCTGACCTCGGTGCGCTGCCACTGCAACGTGATGGCGTGGAGCGACGACCGGGAGGAGCTTAGGCGCATCAAGAACGAGGTGGGCAGCCAGCTCGCCCTGATGGAGTGCAAGCCGAGGCACAACACGGTGGACGTGCCGACGCTCTTTTGGGCGGCGATACCGGGCAACGAGGGGGACTTCCCCTTCGAGGAGAGTTTCTACACGTTCATCCCGCAAGCCCTGTGCTTCTTCACCGAGGAGACGAACTACAAGGACTCGCTCTCGCCCTTCGGCATCAAGATGGCGGACAGGATGACGGGCAGACCGCTGCATCTGGACATCAGCGACCTGCCGATGAAGAAAGGGGTGATCTCGAACCGCAACAAGTTCGTCCTCGGTCCGAGCGGAAGCGGCAAGTCGTTCTTCATGAACCACCTCGTGCGCCAGTATTACGAGCAAAACAGCCACATCGTGCTGATCGACACGGGCAACTCGTACCAAGGGCTGTGCGAGCTGATCCACCGCAAGACCAAGGGCGAGGACGGGATTTACTACACGTACACGGAGGAGAAGCCCATCAGCTTCAACCCCTTCTTCACGGACGACTACAAGTTCAGCGTGGAGAAGAAGGACAGCATCAAGACGCTGCTGCTGGCACTGTGGAAGGGCGAGGACGAGAAAATCACGAAGACGGAGAGCGGCGAGCTGGGCAGTGCGGTGTCGGCGTACATCCGCCGGATACAACAGAACCGGGACATCGCCCCCTCGTTCGACACCTTCTACGAGTACATGCTGAACGATTACCGGAAGGAGCTGGCTGCAAGGGACATCAAGGTGAGCCGGGAGGATTTCAACATCGACAACTTCCTGACCACGCTGCGGCAGTATTACAAGGGCGGGCGCTACGACTTCCTGCTGAACTCGAACGAGAACATCGACCTGCTGCACAAGCGGTTCATCGTCTTCGAGATCGACGTCGTGAAGGACAACGCCGAGCTGTTCCCCGTGGTTACGATCATCATCATGGAAGCCTTCATCAACAAGCTGCGCCGCCTGAAAGGGGTGCGGAAGATGCTGATCTGCGAGGAGGCTTGGAAAGCCCTTTCCTCGCCGAGCATGTCAGAATATTTGAAGTACATGTACAAGACCGTCAGGAAATATTTCGGCGAGGCGATTGTCGTCACGCAGGAAGTCGATGATATTATCTCGTCCCCCATCGTGAAGGAGGCTATCATCACCAACTCGGACTGCAAGATACTGCTCGACCAGAAGAAGTACATGAACAAGTTCGACGGCATCCAGTCGATGCTCGGTCTGACGGACAAGGAGAAGTCGCAGATACTCTCCATCAACCTCGCCAACCATCCCGGACGGAAGTACAAGGAGGTCTGGATCGGTCTGAACGGGGTGCAGTCGGCGGTGTACGCCACGGAGGTGTCGGCTGCCGAGTACCTGACCTATACCACCGAGGAGAGCGAGAAGACGGAGGTGTTCGCACTGGCGGAAGAGTTGGGCGGCGACTTGGAGCTTGCCATCAAGCGGCTGGCGGAAACGAAGTATAAATAATGTGCCGATGCGCTGAAGTGGCGGACAGGTTGCCGGACGGGTGGTTGATTGACCGGACGAACGGCTGAAGGGTCGGATGATTGACCAAACGGCTAAACGGTCAAACGGTTAAACGGCTGGCTGGCTAAACGGCTGGATGTACAAACGGCTAAACGGCATGGAGAGAATAAAATTTTGTAAAACTTAAAAAAAAACGGAATCAAGATGAGACGATTGAATTTAATCCTGCTGCTGTCGGCGGTGACGGCGGCGCTGGCGTTTGTCATTTCCTGCAAGGAGACAAATGCGGAACGGTTGGAAAAGATGTGCGGCGAATGGGTCAGCACGGGCGGAAAGCCGCCCTTCACCCTCTGGGAAGAGGACGGCAGGTACCGTGTGACGGTCATGCACAGGAACCACACGGGCGGCAGTGAAGCGGAGACCTACCTCGTCCGGGAAACGGAAGGGGTGCTGTTCATCGAGACGGGCTTCGCCGTGATGATGGACTATGACCGGGAGAAAGACCGCATCCGGCTGTCGCCGGGCGGAGAGTACAGGAGAAAGAGTGACGGAACCCTAAAACAGTAAGGACATGAGAACGATAAAGGCAATCATCGTGGGCGTGGCGTGCCTGACGGCAGGTGCGGCCAACGCCCAGTGGGTCGTACACGATCCCGGCAATCTGGCGCAGGGCATCATCAACACGACCAAGGAGATCGTGGAGACCTCCGCCACCGCACAGCACACGCTGGACGGGTTCAAGGAGACGGCGAAGATATTCGAGCAGGGACGGAAGTATTACGATGCGCTCAAGGCGGTGCATGACGTGGTGAAAGGCGGCGTGAAGGTGAAGAAGTCCATCGAGATGGTGGCGGACATCTCGGAAATCTACGTGCGCAACTACCAGAAGATGCTCGGCGACCCGAACTACACGCCGGACGAGCTGTCAACCATCTCGTTCGGGTACGCCAAGCTGCTGAGCGAGAGTGCGGACATCCTGCAAGATCTGAAGAACGTGGTGAACGTGACGGGGATGTCGCTCTCGGACGCCGAGCGGCTGGCGATCATCGACCAGAGCTACAAGCGGCTGCTGGAGTACCGCAACCTCGTGCAGTATTACACGGACAAGAACATCTCGGTGAGCTACCTGCGGGCGAAGAAGAAAAAGGACGCCGACCGGGTGGTGGCTCTCTACGGGGATGCGGAAGACCGTTACTGGTGAGGCGGGCAAATATATAATAATGTATGCGTACATATAATAAAAATACAGGACTATGTTGTTAGCGATAGACTTCACGAACCTGCACGAGATATTGCAGGCATTGTATCAGGACATGATGCCGCTCTGCGAGAAGCTGACGGGTGTAGCCAAGGGAATCGCCGGGCTGGGTGCGCTGTTCTACGTAGCCGCCAAGGTGTGGCAGGCGCTCGCCCGTGCCGAGCCCATCGACGTGTACCCGCTGCTGCGCCCGTTTGCCATCGGGCTGTGCATCCTCTTCTTCCCCACCTTCGTCATCGGCACGATCAACACGGTGCTCTCGCCCGTGGTGAAGGGCTGCCACGGGATGCTCGAATCACAGACCTTCGACATGAACCGATACCGGGAACAGAAGGAGACGCTGGAGAGGGAGGCGTTCCGCCGTGACCCGGAGAAGGCGTATCTGGCGAGCAAGGAGGACTTCGACAAGAAGCTCGACGAGCTGGGCTGGTCGCCCAAGGACTTGAAGACGATGGCGGTGATGTACATTGACCGGACGGAGTACAACATGAAGCGGAGCATCCGGCTGTGGTTCCAAGAACTGCTCGAACTGCTGTTCCAGTCGGCTGCGCTGGTGATCGACACGATACGGACGTTCTTCCTGATCGCCCTCTCCATCCTCGGTCCGATAGCGTTCGCCCTCTCGGTCTATGACGGGTTCCAGAGCACGCTCACGCAGTGGATAACGAGGTACATCTCCATCTACATGTGGCTGCCCGTGAGCGACCTGTTCAGCTCGGTGCTGGCACGCATCCAAGTGCTGATGCTCACCCGTGACATCGAGGCGATGAGCGACCCGACCTTCATCCCGGACAGCTCGAACACGGTGTACATCATCTTTTTAATCATCGGGATATTCGGGTACTTCACCATACCGACCGTCGCCAACTGGATCATCATGGCGGGCGGGGTGAGCCACGCCAACCGTGCGATGAACCAGACCGCCACGAAGGTAGGCAACGTCGCCGCAGCGGGTGCGGGCGCAGCCGTGGGGAACATCGCCGGAAAAATCGTCAAGTAGCGGCGGATGTCCCAAGAACATGAGTCATAACGAATAAAAAACCGGAAACATGGAATTTAAAAGTTTGAAAAATATCGAAACGAGCTTCAGGCAGATACGGCTCTTCACGCTGGTATTCGCCTGCCTGTGCGCCGTGGTGACGGGCTTCGCCCTGTGGAAGTCGTACAGCTTCGCCGAGGCGCAGCGGCAGAAGATCTACGTGCTGGACAACGGCAAGAGCCTGATGCTGGCGCTCTCGCAGGACGTGCGGCAGAACCGCCCGGTGGAGGCACGGGAGCACGTGCGCCGCTTCCACGAGTTGTTCTTCACACTCTCGCCCGACAAGTCGGCTATCGAGGGCAACATCAAACGCTCGCTGCTGCTGGCGGACAAGAGCGCCTTCAACTACTACAAGGACCTCTCGGAAAAGGGGTATTACAACCGGATAATCTCGGGGAACATCAACCAGATGATAGAGATAGACAGCCTGCGGTGCGACTTCGACAAGTACCCGTACAGCGTGCGGACATTCGCCCGGCAGATCATCCTGCGGGAAAGCTCGGTTACGGAGCGCAGCCTTGTGACCCGCTGCCGCCTGCTGGATGCGGTCAGGAGCGACAACAACCCGCAGGGCTTCATCATCGAGGGCTTCGAGGTCACGGAGAACAAGGATTTGCAGACCCTCAAACGCTGACGGCTATGATAAGGAAATTCATCATAAAGGCGCAGGATTGGGCGGACGGGAAGCTCCGCCGCCTCGCCGGGCGTATCTCGCCCGACATGCGTGTGGCAATCATCCTCGTGATGCTGGTGGCGTTCGGCGCTCTGTCGGTCTATATGACCGTCTCCTCCATCTACCGCATCGGCAGGAATGACGGGAAGGAACTGGGGATAGAGCATATCAGGCGCCTGCAATTGCCCAATGACAGTATCATCAACCCTTTTGAAAGCGGACGGCATGGGACTGGCGGAGAAGTTGAGTGAGTGGCTGCTCCGCCGCCGGGAGCGGCAGGAGGAGCGGAACATGAGGCAGGCAAAGGCGTATTTCGGGAGCCTGCTGAATAAGAGGCGTGCGGATGCCGGTGCAATCCTCCAGTCCGTCAGGGACTACCGGGACTGCCCGGAGGTGACAAGGAAACAGGCGGAGCTGCTGCTGGAACACAGGTTCTTCCGGTACGTGTACCAGACGGGCTATCCCGAATGGCGGGCGGTCATGGACGCCCTGAAAGAGACCCGTTACGGGATGCGTGAGGGGACGGCAATCCCCCGGAGCGTGAGGGAGGCGGCGGAAAGCCCGATACTGCGTCTGGCGGCGCAATACAAGGTGCTGGAGCACGAGTACACGAGGCGCAACGCCCCGCAGCCGCTATCCCCCGAAGCGCAGGCGGAACGGGATGCGGCGCACCGGCTGCTGAACTGCTGCATGAGGGAGGGCGACCTCGACGCACTGAAAAGGCTTGCCCTGAAAGGCGAGAAACCGGACGACTCGGTGGCCATCCGCCACGGGCTGGCGGAAGGCTACCGCAGGCTCGAAGAACTGAGCCGGGAATGGAACGAGGAGATGCGGGGCGACAACCACACCGTCATGGAACAGATCGAGTTGCGGGAGGCGGACGAGCGGGGAAAGCTGATGCGGCAAGCCGCCGCCCTTTACGAGAGGAAGACGGGCGGCAGACTGCCCGGCGACTATCTGGAAGCGGTGAAGGCGGAACGGGCGCTGCTCCACGGGCTCGCCCGCCACGGCTGGGACGGTCAGCGGGAAGTCCCGAAGGAGACGGTGGAGAAGTACGGGCTGACGGAGGATTTTGCCGGCATCGCCCGGCTAAGGTGGGACTACCACCTGAGCGAGGACAACGGGGACCTCTCCCGTGACTACCCGGAAGCCGCCATCGGACGCCACAACCGTGCCATCCGGGAGCGTGCGGCGAAAGAACTGGCAGGTCTGGAAGCGAGGCTGTTCCCCGAAAAGGCGGCAAGCCGGGAACGGAAGGCTGCGCACCTGCGGGCGGACAACCGGGCAAGCCCCACGGCATCGCTCAAACGGGAACAAAAGGAGCCGCCCGGCAAGCGACAAACCGGAGAGACAGGCAGAAGGAAGCCTCCGGGAAGGAGAATCAGAATGTAGGACAACCATAAATTTTTGACATGATGGAAGAACAGAACCAAGAAAAAGCAACGGCAACGCAGCACGTAAAGGCGGCGGATGCCGCAGCCCCGGAAACGGGGAACGGAAAGAAAGAGGACAAGGGCGGCGGGAAAAAGGAGAAGAAGACTGCCAAGCCGCTCACCCCGAAACAGTTGCAGCAACGGAAGAAGCTGATGGTATATCCGCTGATGGGCTTGCTGTTCCTCGGCTCGATGTGGCTGATATTCGCACCTTCGGAAGAGCGGGACGTGAACCGGGACACCGTGGGGGCGTTCAACGCCGACATCCCCCTGCCGGAGAACGACGGGATCATCGGCGACAAGCGGAAAGCCTACGAGCAGGCGCAGGCGGAAAGGCGGCAGGCGGAGAAGGTACGCTCGCTGGAGGACTTCGCCTTCTCCGAAGAGAGCGATGCGGACGGGGTGGAAATGGAACTGCCGGACAGCGAGCCGGAACGGGAACCGTTCAGGGACTACTCGGGCAACGGCGGCGGCCGCTCCTCCGTCGCCGCCTACCGGGACATCAACCGGAAACTCGGCTCGTTCTACGAAGAGCCGAAGGTGGACGGGGAAAAGGAGGAGCTGAAAAGGCAGGTGGAGGAGCTGACCGCCAAACTGGAAGAAAGGGAACGGCAGGCGGGCGGAATCGACGATCAGGTGGCACTGATGGAGAAGAGCTACGAGCTTGCCGCCAAGTACATGGGGCAGAACGGGCAGGACGGCGCAACCGTGCAGGCACCCGCCACCGGGCAGGGCGGCAACGGTCTGGGACAGCCCGCCGTGGCGGTGCAGGCGGCACGGGAGCGGACGGTATCGGGGCTGCGACAGCCCCTAAGCGATGCGGAGTTCATGCGGCGGTACAGCCAGCCGAGGAACTACGGCTTCAACACGGCGGTGGGCAGCGGGTACACCCTCGGGAAGAACACGATAGCCGCCTGCATCCACCAAGACCAGACGGTTATGGACGGTCAACAGGTGAAGCTCCGGCTGCTCGAACCGTTGCAGGCGGGAAACCTGACCATCCCACGCAATACGGTGGTATCCGGTACAGGCAAGGTGCAGGGGGAACGGCTCGACATCACGGTATCGTCCGTCCAGTACCAAGGTAACATATTGCCGGTGGAATTGGCGGTCTATGACAACGAGGGAATGAAAGGGCTGTCTGTCCCTTCATCACTGGAACAGGAAGCGGCAAAGGAGGCGATGGCGAACATCGGCGGCGGGCTGGGAACGAGCATCTCGTTCGCACGGAGCGCCGGGCAACAGGTGGCGATGGACATCACCCGTGGGCTGATGCAGGGCGGCAGCCAGTACCTCGCCAAGAAGTTCCGCACGGTAAAGGTGCACCTGAAAGCGGGTGATCCGCTGATGCTCTACGCCAAACAACAATAAATCAACAAATTATAAAACCATTAAAAAGTAAAGACAATGAAAAAGATTTTTGGATGGGTCGCCCTGCTTATGGGCATGGTGACGGGTGCGAACGCACAAGTGAATGATACGATACGGCGGACCACGGGCAACGACCTGTATCAGGGGATTACACGGAAGCTACCCTACCGGCAGATGGTTACGCCCCACGGGGTGCAGGTGACGTTCGCCAAGACGGTGCATATCATCTTCCCCTCGGCGGTGCGGTACGTGGATTTGGGAAGCGACCGGATTATCGCCGGGAAAGCGGACGGTGCGGAGAACGTGATCCGGGTGAAGGCGGCAACCGAGGGGTTTCCGGGGGAAACGAACTTTTCCGTCATCTGCGAGGACGGGAGTTTCTACTCGTTCAATGCCCGGTATGCGCATGAGCCGGAGATGCTGAACATCGAAATGAAGGATTTTTTGGAGAACGGGGACACGACGGACTTTTCGCATACCCGCATGAACATCCATTTCCGTGAGCTGGCAGGCGAAAGCCCGCTCTTGGTGAAGCTGATCATGCAGAGCATCTACAAGGAGGACAGGCGGGAGATCCGGCACTTGGGCTGCAAACGCTTCGGGGTGCAGTTCCTCCTGAAATCCGTCCACTCGCACAACGGGCTGTTCTATTTCCACACGGAAACGAGGAACAGGTCGAACGTGGCTTTCCGGACGGATTTTATCCGGTTCAAGATCGTGGACAAGAAAGTGCCGAAGCGCACCGCCATTCAGGAACGGGTGATAGACCCGGTGCGCAGCTACAACGAGGTGCTGGTGACGGAGGGGAAAAGCGACGTGCGCACGGTGTATGCCGTCCCGCAGTTCACCATACCGGACGACAAGCTGCTGGTCATCGAGCTGTTCGAGAAGGACGGCGGCAGGCACCAGACCATCCGGGTGGAGAACGCCGACCTCGTGGCGGCAAAACAGATTAACGAACTGAAAATTAAGTAAGCGATGAAAAGGTTACTGTTCATTATCCTGCTTTTCGGGGTGTGCCTGACTTTCAACCGGGCACACGCCCAACGGTGCCTGCCCGGAATGAGGGGCATACAGCTCACGGGCGGGCTGTCGGACAACATGCGCTGGAAAAACGGCGACGGCTTCGGCTACCACGCCGGGATAGCGGTGAGCACCTACACGAAGAACGCCCACCATTGGGTGGTCGGTGCGGAATACTTGGAGAAGCGGTACGGCTACCGGGACTGCCTCTATCCGGCAAGCCAGCTCACGGGCGAGGGCGGCTATTACCTGAACTTCCTGTCAGACCGGAAAAAGACGTTCTTCGCCGCACTGGGGCTGTCCGCCCTTGCCGGGTACGAGACGGTGAACTGGGGCGAGAGCCTGCTGCCGGACGGCTCCCGGCTCACGGATGAGGACAATTTCATCTACGGGGGTGCGCTGACGCTGGAGCTGTCCGCCTACGTGACGGACAAGATTGTCTTGCTGGTAAACGGTCGCCAACGGGTGCTGTTCGGCGGCGACTGCGGGAAGTTCCACACGCAGGTCGGCGTGGGAATACGTTTTATGATTCGATAACTGCTATATTATAATAATGTATATATGAGGACAATGATTTATAAAATACTCACGGGCTGCTACATCGTGGCCGCCCTCGTGCTGGTCGCAGCCTGTAATGACGGGCTGGACATTCAGACGAAATACCCGTTCACGGTGGAGACGATGCCCGTCCCGAAGGAGCTGAAAGTGAACGAGACGGCGGAGATACGGTGCGAGCTGAAACGGGAAGGACGCTGGGAGGACACCCGGTACACGATCCGCTGGTTCCTCTTCGACGGGGAAGGCACGCTCAAACTGGACGACGGCACGGCGCTGCTGCCCAATGACCGCTACCCGCTGGAGAAAGAGACGTTCCGGCTCTATTACACCCCGCTGTCGGACGAACAGAGCGGCTTCACCGTCTGGGTGGAGGACTCGGACGGTCAGGCGGTCGAGCTGGAGTTCGACTTCAATGCGGACAACGACAAGGAGGACGGGGATGGAACGGAATGATCTGGTTCTATACCTCGACATACCGGAATTTTCCGAAGCCCTGTATGCCTCGAAGTGGCGGACGGACATTGTCCTTCCACAAGCGGGGGACAATATATGTCCGGAAAACCTGCTGTCGGAGAAAACGCTCGCCATGCTGGAGACGGTTTCCGCCGGGGAGGTCTGGGAAGACATGAAGGACGACTGCCGGACCATGCGCCGGGTCGTGGAGCACGAGCTGTTCCGGGTGACGGAACGGGGATTTCACCTGCGCAGGGACGGGACACCGTGCTGCACGCTGACGCTGCAAAGATACCGTGTGCACGATGCCGGAAGGCGGATGAAAACAGAAGTGCCGCCACCTTGTCCAGCCCGGGGCGTGGAACGGAAAAGCGGGAAAATCCGGTTTTATTTCCGGAAATACTTTGTGCATATCGACGTGCCGGACACGCTGCCGCAATACCCGGAGGTGCGTGAGTTCGTGAACATAAAGTCGCTGCTCTCGGAGGCGGATAAAAAACTGCTGGCGGAAACGGAATGCGATGAAGCGGAAAGCCTGCTGGAACGGATAGAGAATGAAGGCTATTGCCATGTCCGGGCGAGGTGCTGGACGCCGGACGAGGAGAGCGGCGGATGGATGTGCGTGTTGTCGGTGGATGTTTAAAGGGGTTTATAACAAGAAAAAATGTAAAAACATGGAACGAGAAGAAAGAATGTATGTAAGTATTCGATAAACTCCCTCGTATATTGGGTAACGTATGTTCATAATGTCGT
>OGHB01000926.1_pt1 | contig 13924 bp, 15 predicted proteins | sample 1571451 | NCBI WGS metagenome assembly OGHB01 (sample SAMEA2582071, study PRJEB24529) | metagenome | biome: Human gut stool | place: China | collected 2011
TCTGTGTAGTACATCAGCTCCCAGCCTGATTCTGCAAATCGTTTGATCCACTCTCTTGGCACGCCTGCCAGTTCTTTCGTAATCTGTTCTTTTTCACTGTCCGACGGACGCCGTTTTCCCATCAAACGCACATCATGCGTCCGGTCGCGCAGTCCATTTGCATCGTAGTAGTTGAGTTCCACGTACTGATCCGCCGCCATCTGACCATTGTCAAAGAAATAATATTTATGCCCGTTTACCATCCGGTTTCCGCCGCTGAACATAACACATTTGGAATCAAACCAATACCAGGCATTTCCTGCCTGATACCAGCCGGTCGTCAGTGCTCCATCCTCGTTTGCATGATACCACTGATCCGTCTCTTCCTCATAAATCCAGCCAGTCATCATCGCGCCGCTCTCGGCGAAATAATAACGGTTTGTGCCGATTTTCCGGAGTCCCCGCTGCATATAGCTGCTTTTTCCCAGATAATACCAGTGACCATTCGATTTCAGCCAGGACGCTTTCAAAAAGCTGCCATCCGTCAGGCGGTACTGCCAGTCCTCGCCGTCTCCGACCCACTCGCCCTCATACAGATACATTTCTTTATTTTCAAAACCAGCCGCGCCACTTTCTGCCGCCGATGCCTCTGTCTCCGTTATATCATTGGCATTATTTTCGGTGCCGAACCTGTAAACCTGATTTTCTTCCTTGCCCTGCACCGGGGTGTCCGCAGACGCATCGTTACCTGCCGCCAGCGCTGTCCCACAAACAAACAGGGATACTAAAAAGGATGCTGCCCACATAAATTTTTTCTTCCAATTCATCGTGTGCCTCCCCTTTCTTGTTCATAATTAAGCAAAAAACTGTAAACAGTTGCCACATCTCTTCTTATTTTACCGCACCGCAAATGAAAAGTATAGAAAAAAATTCTTACATCCTTTATAATAATAAAATAAAAGACAGTTCATCAAAGACGGCAATATCCAATCTGCCTTTGAAACAATATAAAAATGATTACAAATTCCAATCACTCTTTTTTATAGAGTTATAAAATTAGAAAGGATACCATATATGAAATCAAAACGCATTTTGGCGCTGACGGGTGCTGTTATCCTAATCGCCCTCTACGTCTCTTCCATCATCTTCGCCCTGATGGACAGTCCACTAGCAGAAAATCTGCTGCTGGCATCGCTGTTCTGCACGATCGTTATACCGGCGGTGCTCTATGGGTATGCGGTGGCACTGCGATATTTTAAAAAGAAAAAATAACGTTCAAAAAGCAAACGACTGTCTATTTCTAACACAATACGCAGTCGTTCGCTTCTTTCATTCTTCTATACTGACTGCCTCCGCAGTCTCCTGTCATTTTTTCATCATCCCGCCACTGTAACCGCATTCTCCCGGACATCATTAATCGCTTTCATAAGCGCTGTTCTCGTTCTCACATCAAACAACTTTAAAAAACTAATTGGCTTATCAAACGGAGGCTTCTGCAAAACAGCCACATTCTCCATATACCCATTCTGCTCTATATGATTAATAATCTTATGAACAAAATTGATCTGCCGTTGGTTCAATGACTGATCGTTAATAAACTCTGAAAATACCACTGACCGGACGCTGTGGAGAAGTCTTGTCATCCCAGAAATACGTTTCAAATCCATTCGTCGTAAACATCATCGGTCTGCGGCCAAACTTCCGCTCTAAACAATCCGCATACAGCATAACCTGTTTCCGACCAACATTCGGATCCTTGCTGGTGCGCTTCGCTTCCACCACCGCCAGAGGGCTGCCATCCTTTCCAAACAGGACATAATCACAATAAACGGCAGCTTCCCCCATGTATTATAATCAACCGAGAAACGGAAACTCGGCTCATGAATCAGGGACTGCAAATTGTCCTTGTACGGCATTTGCATCGTATTATCCGCAGAATAGATCCATTTTACCGCCAATTCCAATGCCTTTCTGCATCCTACCGCGCACATTGCAGGGGCGGATGCATATACCCGTTCCGCTTCCATCACCGCTGGCGCAAATAATGCATATTCTTTTGTATTCTTTAAAAATTCAAAGTTTGACATAAGATCCCCCCTATTTGGAAGTATTCTTCTTTTTCTTTGGCGCTGTCAGCTCATAGCTTAACGCAAGTAAATTTTTAATCGGCTCATCCAGCCCCGCATCCCCCAGCAAAACACTGATCCACTTCTCCTTGTTCATATGGTATGCCGGAAAATATCCTTTCTGCCCCCGCAAAGAACCTATCAGCATCGGATCACTCTTTAGATTTATAACATCTATGATATTATCATCCTCCAGCCCCAGCTTACTCCCTGCAACACTCAAAATCACGCCATACCATTTATCATTATCCGCCCGACGCAGCACTGCGTTCGAATCCTTCCACGGATATTCCGCTTCCGTGCCATATTCTTGTTTTACCCATTGAAATAATTCTTCTCTTGTCATTTTGGTGAAACGCCTCGCTTTCGGTTTCAAGGTAAAATATATTTGTTATTTGCAATGTTTGTATTTGTGTAAATATGTTTTTATAGTGCAGTATGATGTTCTGTTTCAGCGACAATTTATCCTTTTACAAAAGCCACCCCAAAAGCTCTCTCTCGAACACCGCCAACGCCCGCTTCACATACTCCCTCCGCGCCGTTTCATCCACAAGTGAAACCGCACACGGATTCATCTGCTTAAAATCCGGCACTTCTGCCTCTTCGCAGTGGCGTTTTCCGTTCGGATAACACCAGGCAAACCACCAGTCCTCCGGCAGAATTATTTCCTTTTTGAGATATCTGGATGCCTCCTGCTTAAGCCCGTCGGTTATATCATCTACCTGATAGCCTTTCGAAAAGCCATCCTTGGAGCTGGCTTCTTTATCAAACAGGCAGAATCCCGCAAACAAATTGTGCTCTACTTCAATTCGAAACCAGAGTTCCAGACCCGCTTTTTGAAATTTTGCCTTTTTTACCACATAATTCAATCCAGGATAGGTGCTGTAACAATCATAAAATTTATCATGCTGTAAATCCTGATAGGAATAATATCCACTATCCTTTTCTAATTTCAAACCATATTTTTCTAAAATTGGCTGCATCTGCTGCTGAAATTCTTCAAACACCTGGCGAATCAGCCGCACCTTTGCCTTTTTCATCGATTTTTCAATCTCGATTCCGGCAAGAAATTTTTCCGGCGATTCGTACAATGCCTCAATCACTTTATCTGCCACTTTCTTCTCTCTTTCATCCGCTATGCTATGTACCGCATCCAAATATTGCTCCATCACTGCCCGAAATGGCTCTTTTAAATTTTGCAATTCACCTTCCAGCCACCGATAGATATCTTCTGCCCATAAAATACACTGGATTTGCCCTAATGGTAATAAATTTCCTCCGCCTTTCTTCTTCCGGCTGTACTCAGATGGCGGCGTTCCAAAACGGGTTAGATATATCAATCGGGAATTTTGTGCCATCTCAAAGTAATCCGAACACTGTCCTTCCTGTTCCCCCGCATAGATTTTTACCTCGATCGGAATCTGATACTCCGCATTCCGTATGAAAATATCAATTCTTCTCTCTTTATCAATCGGGTACTCTTTGACTACCTCCGTATGCAATAGCAATGTATCGCTTACCGGATCCATTTTCAACACATCTCGGATAAACGATTTCAGAAACCGGATTCCGCAGCCATGCATTCCCTCCGGGTTCAGCAGAACGGTCAAAAAACGGCACATGATCACTTCACGGCTCTGTATCTCTAATACATCAAAAATGTTGTAGGCTGATAATTTCTTATGAAATGGTATGTTTTTACAGTTTGTATGAATTTGCGATAGTAAATCTCTATATGTTTCCATTTCTCATTCTCTGGCGATTCCCGTTTGTCTCACTTTTCATTTATAAAACGATTTCTTTTTATCTATCATACCATAAAAAACACGGTTCTCACAGACTCTATCCAAGGCATCCCTCCAACTTTCTTCACACCAAATCATACCTTATCCTGAATTATTCCCTCTTCAAAAAATCAATGACAATTACGAAAAAATCGTCCTTTCCTTGAATCCCGGAATGGACTCTTCCTATGATGGCATAAATCTAAGAATTTAATTGACTGGCTGATTTCAGAATAAACTTGAAAAAGAATGTGCCTTTTTGTGTAATAGGGAATTCCAAGGAATTTCCTATTACACAAAAATAACGGCGGTCTGCACTCATCATGCAGGACCGCCGCTGAAATTGATTCTATAAAGTTACTTTCTCATAATGATCTCATCACGTCCCGGACCATTGGATACCATGGTTACCGGTACGCCAAGCTCTGCCTCGATCGTCTCGATGTAGTTGCGGCACTCTGCCGGGAGATCTTCGTATTTCTTGATTCCGCGGATATCACATTTCCAGCCCGGAAGTGTCTTCAGAACCGGTTTTGCTTTCTCCAGCTTGTAGGTTACCGGGAAGTCTTTAACAACTTCGCCGTCGATCTCGTAGCCAACGCAGATCGGGATCTCGTCCAGATATCCCAGAACATCCAGAACGGTCAGAGCCACTTCGGTTGAACCCTGGATGCGGCAGCCGTAACGGCTTGCTACTGCGTCGAACCAGCCCACACGTCTCGGACGTCCGGTGGTTGCACCGAACTCACCCTTATCACCGCCACGACGACGAAGCTCATCTGCCTCATCACCGAAGATCTCGCTGACAAATGCACCTGCGCCGACTGCACTGGAGTATGCCTTTACAACGGTTGTGATCTCTTTGATCTCATACGGCGGGATACCTGCGCCGATAGCGCCGTAAGCTGCCAGAGTCGAAGAAGAAGTAACCATCGGGTAAATACCGTGATCCGGGTCTTTCAGGGAACCTAACTGACCCTCAAGAAGGATGTTTTTGCCCTCTTTGATCGCGTCATGAAGATATGCAGATACATCACATACATACGGCTCTACCATCTTCTTGTATTCCATCAGCTCTGCCAGAACCTCATCCGGGTTCAGCAGCGGTTTGTGGTACAGATGCTCTAACAGGACATTCTTTGTCTCGCAGACACGCTGTACTTTATCTTTCAGAGCTGCCTCGTCCTCGAACAGTTCGCTGACCTGAAAACCGATCTTCGCGTATTTGTCAGAGTAGAACGGCGCGATGCCGGACTTGGTAGAACCGAAGGACTTGCCGCCCAGACGCTCTTCCTCATACGTATCAAACAGAACATGGTACGGCATCAGGATCTGTGCGCGATCCGATACCAGAATATGCGGCATCGGAACCCCCTGAGATACCAGGCTTTCCAGCTCTTTTACCAGAAACGGGATGTTTAATGCCACACCATTGCCGATGATGCTGGTTGTGTGTCCGTAAAATACACCGGACGGCAGAAGGTGAAGTGCGAAACGGCCATAATTGTTGATAATCGTATGACCTGCGTTGCTTCCTCCCTGAAAACGGATAATGATGTCGGATTCCTTAGCAAGCATATCGGTAATCTTACCCTTGCCTTCGTCTCCCCAGTTAGCTCCTACTATTGCTCGTACCATGAATTTTCCTCCCTCAGAAGAATATAAATACTTTTCGGCATGATCGAAAAACGATCATGCCTTCTTACTGTATAATCATACACAACTTTTCTATATAAGTAAAATCAATATTATTTATAAGCTACATAATTAACACTTATACTATTGATGCTCACACATATGCCAGGCAATGTAATTTGAAAAACCGCTACTTTGCAGCTCCTATTTTTCTCATGTGGTTACCTTCGCCAGCTGCTTAAAAAGCTTCGCAGCCGCTGGGGACATCCAGGATTTCTCAGCTGCCACCAGACAAAACTCACGGGATGGCATCTCTTCGTCAAATTCCAACGCAAAAACATCCCCATTTCCAAGAGCCTCCGATGCAAAATCCGACATAAGACAGCCGATTCCCAGATTCCGCTTAACAAACTGGACAATCATCTCACTGGTGGCCAGTTCAAACTCCGGCTCCAGCCGAACCCCGCGCTTTGCCAGAAACTCATCCATAAAGCGGCGCGTACTGGTATTGCGCTCCAGGAAGATGCAGGGGCAGTTCAACAGCTCTTTATATGAAAGTTTTCTGCCCTTTAACTGGGCTGCGTATTTGGGTCCGGCTATAAACACATTGCGGATCTCCTGAACCGGAAGACTCTTTACCGCCTGCTTGGTCTCAAAAGGTGTGCTGACAATACCGAAATCAATGTGTCCCTGATAGAGTGCTTCAAGGGTCTCGGGCGTCGGACCGTTTGAAACCGTCACCTTGATATTCGGATACTGCTCATGAAATTGTTCCAGATATGGAAGCAGATAAAACTGAAGTGTCATATCGCTCGCGCCAATGCGGATCTCGCCCGTTTCCAGGTCCTTCATGCGCCGCAGCATCGTCTCCCCGTCCTGTATCGCATCAATTCCCCGTCTGACATACGACAGAAGCAATTCTCCCTCGCTCGTCAGCTTCACGCCGCGGGATGTCCGCAAAAAAAGGCGGCAGCCAAGCGCGGTCTCCAGTTGTCGGACCGCCTGGCTGACCGCCGGCTGGGAAATGCAGAGTGCCTCTGCGGCCGCCGTGATGCCGCCGCATTCGCACACGCTGCAAAATACCCGGTAATACTCCAGATTCACACTTCCATGTAAATCCTGTTTAGACATTAATCTCTGCTTTCACGCCCAGATCTTCTTTATTTGCATCCAGAATCGGCTGGATTACCTCTGCCAAGAACTCATCTACCTGCTCTTTTGCACGGCCGGTGTAGCGCTCCGGTTTCATCGCTGCTTTCAGGTCATCTAAGGACAGATTAAACGCCGGATCCGCTGCAATCAGCTCGAGAAGGTTGTTATCCAGACCTTTCTCTTTCACATTCTTTCCAGCTTCCATCGACAGAGTACGGATCTTCTCATGCAGTTCCTGACGGTCACCGCCTGCCTTTACTGCATCCATCATGATATTCTCGGTTGCCATGAACGGAAGCTCTGCCATCATGTGTTTCTCGATAACCTTCGGATATACAACCAGACCGTCAACGACATTCAGGTACAGATCCAGAATACCATCAATTGCAAGGAAGCCTTCCGGAACACTCAGACGCTTGTTCGCAGAATCATCCAATGTACGCTCAAACCACTGGGTAGATGCAACCAGCATCGGGTTCATCACGTCTGCCATCACGTAGTTAGCCAGGGAAGCCATACGCTCGCTTCTCATAGGATTTCTCTTATATGCCATAGCGGAGGAACCGATCTGATTCTTCTCGAAAGGCTCTTCTACTTCTTTCAGATGCTGAAGAAGACGGATATCGTTGGAGAATTTATGGGCACTCTGTGCAATACCGGCAAGAACATTTAATACACGTGTATCCTGCTTACGGGAATAGGTCTGTCCGGATACCGGATAGCAGCCATCAAAACCCATCTTCTCCGCGATCATCTGATCTACCTTGCGGCACTTTGCATGATCCCCATCAAAGAGCTCCAGGAAGCTTGCCTGTGTACCGGTTGTTCCCTTGGAGCCAAGGAGACGTAAGGATCCAAGCACATAATCCAGATCATCCAGATCCTGCTTGAGCTCCATCATCCACAGAGTTGCACGCTTGCCGACGGTGGTCGGCTGTGCCGGCTGGAAATGGGTAAATGCCAGGGTCGGCTGTGCTTTATATTTATCAGCAAATTTAGCCAGCTCATCCAGAACACTGATCAGTTTCTTACGTACCAGCTTCAGGGCTTCTGTCATAATGATGATATCGGTGTTGTCTCCTACGTAGCAGGAAGTTGCACCCAGATGGATGATTCCTTTTGCTGTCGGGCACTGTACGCCGTACGCATACACATGAGACATAACATCGTGGCGCACCAGTTTCTCACGCTCTTTAGCAACATCAAAATTGATTTCATCCTTATGTGCTTTCAATTCATCGATCTGCTCCTGCGTAATCGGAAGGCCAAGCTCCTTCTCCGTCTCTGCCAGCGCAATCCAAAGTCTTCTCCAGGTGCGGAACTTCTTGTCCGGAGAGAAAATATACTGCATCTCCTTGCTTGCATAGCGCTCGGAAAGAGGGCTTACATATCTGTCGTACATGGCTAATTTACCTCGCTTTCTTTTTTCAGGGTATGGAAAATAGTCTCTTTCGCAGCCATTTGAAGGCGTCACCGACACTTTTTCTCAATATCCTACCTGCAAATTATAATACAGGCACTTTTCAAAATCAATCACTTTTCGCTGTTCCGGCTGCAGCTCTTTCGTTCTTGGTTACTGTTCACGCATACATTCCCAATAACGGAATTTGCCACAGTAACCGTTCCTGCTCTTCCATTCATCATTCATGCCCGGCCAAACGTTTTTCCTGCCGCAAACAGTCACTCTCCTTCTGATTCCACCCCTTCGTGCAGGATTTCCAGCTCTCCGGTCTTCAGATGCAGACGGATTTTCGTGGAAGTTCCCGTTTTTTCTGTCGCTCCGTATGTTTCCCCGGCATTTTCCCGTTCAACTGTTCTCTTCTCCTGCCAGTCTGCAGGCGCTTCCTCCGCCCCATTCTCTGCTCTTTCCCCCTCCGGCAGTTCATACTCGATCACATCCATCTCTCGGATCGACCAGATCCGTTCCCGCATCTTCCATATACTCGCCAGGTACATGGATACAGCCAGTGCAAGTCCATACAGAAAATACCTCTGCCTCCGCTTCCTCCGCCAGCGGACGCGTTTCAGATAGCGGCGAATCTTCCGTTTTTGATATTTAAACAGCTTTCTGCTTTGCGGCATTGATTTTTGTGCATTTCTATGTTTCTCTGACATCTGCATTCCTCCCGCAGGTGCCTCTCCATTTTTACTATAACAAATAGAAAAAAATCTGTAAAGATGATGCGGCTCACAGGCAGGGCTTTTCCGAACTGAAAGTTGTGGTTTTTAGGCAGTTTATTTTTTCTCATGATACGCTTTTTCTGTATTCACACTCCAGATATGCTCCTTATCCGCACTTCCCGCCAGAAGGAGATCCACTGCACAAAATGCTGTCATCATCGAATGATCCATGTTATTGTAGCGATGCTGTCCATTCCGTCCGATACACAACAGATTTTCGATTTTATTCAACCATGCAGTCAATTCACCCATCCGGTCATAGGTGCCAAAATAAGCTGGGTATGCTTTCTTTACTTTCTCGATATGAAAATCAAGAATTTCCAGAAAACCAAATCTATAATTTATCACATAAGCCGTCAAAAGCACCCCCAGAAAGCCAGCGCTGATCGCCCAGTCTCTCTTTTAACACCCAACCTTCCAGCCATTCCAGCCACTGCTCGGCAAATTCCTGTTTTACCGGATATCCAGACAGCACCGGATAGAAAAGAAGGAACGCGCCGATCACTGCTGCAAGATACAGCAGCGCTGCTTTCCTGGTTCGTTTCGGATCTCTTTCCCAGAAAAAATGCAGACAATTTCCCAGCATTAAAATCTGTATCATACTGCACGCAAAATACTGATAGATAAACACGGTTCTGTGGATAAATAACCACGGAAACAGCATAGAAGCATAGGAAATGCACAGATATCCCGCTATTTTATCCTGTCGAATCTGCCACAGGTATATAGTATAAAATAGCGCCGGAATTGCCGACCACCAGATTACCGGGTTTCCAAAAGTTGAAACCACACTGATTTTACCAGACTTAAGCGACGTGTATGCATCCAGAAGCGGTCGTTTAATCCAGGCCCACTCATACCATTCAGAGGCATATGGATGTTCAAACACCGTTTTCTCATGATAATGAAGCATAAGCTGTTGATTTTCCCACATAGTCTGGAAAACATTTCCATTTCCCATACCATTTCCATAAGAAAGATAGGATGCAACGTAAATCACTGCCGGAATCAAAATGTATGCAGCGATACAGATGACAGACAGCCCCGCCAGGTAACTTATCGCCGCCTGTCCAGACATTCCCTTTCTGGTCCGTGCCGCAGCTGTCCCATATTCCTGGAACAAAAATGTAAAAAAGAGGACTGCAATCCCCGCGCAGGCATATACCCCTGTCCACTTCGATGCCATCGCCGCTCCAGCTGCCATGCCATTTAAAATCATCAGACACACCGTTTTCCAGCTGCATCCCATTTTCAGGTCATCCAGCACCAGATACATCAGATAAAAGGTAAGCAGGATAAAAAATCCCACTATCACATCAATGGTTCCGATTCTTGACAATGTAAAGTGCATGAAATCAAAGACTATCAACAGTGCTGCAAATGAGGCAATCCATGTACTCCGGCTGATTTTCCGCATAAACGCATAGCTGACCGGCACCATCAGGATGCCAAACAGAGCGCATACACACCGCCATCCAAACGGTGTCATTCCAAATACGCGGATTCCCAGACTCATCCACCATTTTCCAAGCGGTGGGTGCGTTGTCTCATAAATTGTACGCCCTTCTACTATCTCATTTGCCGTTCTGGCATGGTAAACCTCATCAAACATACTTTGGTATTCATAGGTTGTATCCGCCGGAAACAATTCTTGCTCATCAAATGCCTCTGGATAATCATCTGCATTGGATGGAAGGATCGGATTTCCATCCGGATCCAGAAGAACGATTTCCAGAACCTCTGCACTCTCATCCATCGACACGATCCCTAGTTCGTAAGTGCGGTAATGAATTTCCACTGGATTCCAGCAGTATACAGATAACAATTCTGTCTCTTCCCCGATGGCATCCCAACCATCTCCCTCGGCATTCGGAACCGAGCATACAAAATGTCTCTTCTCCTTTCCACCCAGATAAACCTGCGCTTCTGAGATAGTCACACTTCCATCAAACCGAAGCACCATCTCATTTCCGTGGCTATCATTTTTTTCAAATTCATACGCAGTCTGCGGTGCCTTCATGCTTCCAAGATTCACAAATGCCATCACAGCAAAGAGAACTGTCAATCCTGCTGCCATACACCAGTCACGGCCGGCCCAGGGCGCGCCGGTCTTTTCCGACTCTGTGTTCTTTTCACAGGATTTTATTCCCAAGCTCTTCCCGGCATCTATTTTTTCACTCCCCGTCATTCGTTTTGATACGCAGCGTGCCGCTTTTGCTTCATCCAGCTCGACTTTCGATTCAGGAATTTGACATTTTTCATGTATTATTCCAACATAAGAAGCGATTCCATATACACAGGTTCCCACACCCAGTACCGCAAAAAACATCAGCATCAGCGGATAAAATTCATCTCCCGGACTGCACTGTCCGAAGCGCTCTCCGGTGATATCCCGCGCCCAGAGTATGCCAGTTCCCGCAGCCGTGAGAAGAATTTCAATTTTTTTGAATCTTTCTATTCCAAGGCGCGCTCTGAAGCGCTCTATCCACGAACTGCCCATGAAAAGAATCAATACCGCCAGCCAGATAAAAAGCATCCGCTTTTTGCCCTGTGAAAGAACAGATAATACCGGGATCGGATTCCAGATATAAAGATACAGGCATTCCCACGCTGATTCCCGGCTTCTGTTTTTCCCGGACAAAATATATAAAAGTCCGGCTGTCACAAGATCCATTGCCATGACTTCCAGGAAGCCATGAACCTCCTGATTAGAAATGGCAAAGAATACAAAGCGCGTAATCAGATACCCGGCCGCTGCTTTCCAGCAAAGCTTTCCCGCCATCCCCCGCTTTTTCTTTTCCTCATACAGCCAGATGACAGTCAGGCACGCCGTAATGGCGATACAGTAAACTGATTTCATTCTGGCACCTCCTTTAACGACTTTTTAAGTGCTCCATTTCAGTGGCACTCCCCTCAGACACGCCGTTTCTTTCTCATCGCTCTAACTTATATACTCCCGGGCTCCTCCCTGCACATACGCAGGAAAGAGCTCGAGAGTATATGAATCTGTTTCCATCATCCTATATGCAGGAGAGCAAAAACAAGGTTAAATTATAGATGATTGTAATCGCCCCAAATCTGAACTTGGCCGATTATTTTCACTTCGTACTCTTAGTTTCAGATTGATCACGGATCTGTTGGCTGCGTTGTTGGCTGCGACGGCTCCGTTGTTGGCTGCGGCGGCTCCGTTGTTGTATCCCCTTCCGTCTCTTCCGGCTGGGTCGGTTTCACGCTCGGCGTCGGGTTTTCGGTCGGTTCTTTCGTCGCCGGTGCATCACTCGGTACCACACTCGGCGTTTCACTTCCACCGCCGCCTCCAGAATGTCTGCGTTCTTTGGATGTTCTGGAATTCAGCTTCGGTGTATCGGCATTGGTCGTCTCTAAGATGGTCATCGTTCCGTCTTCTGCCACTTTTACCTCAAAGCTTCTCGCCGGTCTCGGCTTGCGGCCGCCGAACGATGTGCCATCGTTTTCAAACGTATAAGGAATTCCGTTGATACTGACAACGCCCGTTGCCATCTCTCCACTGTCCGGTGTGCCAAAATAATAGGTTTTTCCATTGATCCAGACAACACCGCTGACCATTTCCCCCGACGCCGTACAGAAATACTGTTTGTCCCCGTCTTTTACCCAGCCGATCTGCGGTGCTCCCTGTTCATTCAGGTAATACCATTTTCCATCGATCTGCTGCCAGCCTGTCTGCACCTGTCCATTTAGGATGTAAGCTCTTGCACTTCCTGTACCTATCCATTCGGCAAAAGCCGGTCCGGCATACAGGCCCATGATCAAAACCAGGCACCCACCTTCATCCATTTGCGTTTTCTCATCCTCATACCTCCTCGTATTTTTATTAATCGAAAAGCTATCTTTCATGTGTTTTTTATTTTTAATTCTGGAGTTTTTCTTCTTTTTCACGATTTCAAGCTTTTCTTGTTGTATTCAACTTATCATTTGTTTTATTTTTCTACAATTCACACTGCACAAGATGTCATTTTTTTACACAAGATGTAAAAAAATGATACACTAGCCTTGACAAATTGATTTTCAGAAGCTTTCATCCACAAACACAAGGGCGGGAAAAGTTCCAGAAATGAAAACCCCGGCTGTGAGTGGATAAACTTACTCACAGTCGGGGTTCCATTTTCACCGATCACATCCGCCATATCATACCATCCCTCCGGCTTTCCTGCCAGGAATTTGGCTGCCTGTACCGCACCCTTTGCGAAAATCGCCTTGGAATAAGCTGTATGATTAAAGGTAATCACCTCATCCTGACCAGCGAAAATGACATCGTGTTCGCCTACGATTGTGCCGCCGCGGATCGCCTGAATACCAATCTCCTTCGCATCACGTTTCTCACGTGTAGCGGAACGATCGTATTTGTAATGGTATGTATTGCCCATCGCCTCGTTGATCGAATCTGCCAGCGCAATCGCCGTACCGCTCGGAGCATCCACCTTCTGATTGTGGTGTTTCTCCAGAATCTCAATATCAAATCCAGCCGGAGCCAGAATCTGCGCTGCTTCTTTCAGAAGCTTTAAGAGCATATTGATACCAAGAGACATATTTGCAGAGCGAAGAACAGCTGTCTTCTCTGCCGTCTCTTCTACCTTTGCCAGCTGTACCTCGGAAAGTCCTGTCGTACACAAAACAACCGGCATTTTCTTCTCTGCACACCAGTCGAGAAGTTCATCGACAGCTGCTGCATTGGAAAAATCAATCACAACATCCGCTTCTACCTTACATTCGTTCAGAGACGCAAAAACCGGATAATCATTTTTCTGCTCGGTTCTCATATCAATACCCGCAACGATAGAGATCTCCTCGTCCTTCGCTGCGATTCCGGAAATAACCTGTCCCATGGCGCCGTTGCAGCCATGCATAATTGCTCGTACCATCTGTTAAAACCTCATTTCCCTATGTCATTCAAAATTCAGAGATGCAGCGCCCTGCCGCACGCCTCCGAATCTGATTTTCACATTCTGTTTCACTGCCCGTTTTAACGGATCCTATGTTACTGTTCACGCATACGTGCCCAGTAACGGAATTTGCCGTGGCTTCGCATTT
>OGHB01000939.1_pt1 | contig 13731 bp, 10 predicted proteins | sample 1571451 | NCBI WGS metagenome assembly OGHB01 (sample SAMEA2582071, study PRJEB24529) | metagenome | biome: Human gut stool | place: China | collected 2011
GCTGGTATTGCTACACAAATCAAGGTAGAAGAAATGCTCGCTAAAGAAGAGGGCAAATCTCGCTATGATTTAGGCCGTGAGAAATTCGTAGAGCGCGTGTGGGAATGGAAAAAAGAATACGGCGATACCATCGTAAAACAAATCCGTAGTCTTGGTGCATCTTGTGACTGGACCCGTGAACGATTTACTTTGGATGAAGGATACTATCATGCAGTACGTGAAGTATTTGTTAGCCTTTATGAAAAAGGTTTGATCTATCGTGGTGAACGCATCATCAACTGGTGTCCTCGTTGTGCCACTGCGTTATCTGATGTTGAAGTTGAGCATGAAGACGAACATGGCCATTTATGGCATATTAAATATCCTGTAAAAGGTGAAGATAATCGTTTTGTTGTTGTTGCTACAACTCGTCCAGAAACAATGTTTGGTGATGTAGCAGTAGCAGTAAATCCCGATGATGATCGTTATAAAGATCTCATTGGTAAAACATTGATTTTGCCATTTGTTAATCGAGAAATTCCTGTAATTGCTGATGGCTATGTAGATGCTAGCTTCGGCACAGGCTGTGTAAAAATTACACCTGCCCATGACCCTAATGACTTTGAAATGGGTCAACATCATAATTTGGAATCCATCGTTGTTATGAACAATGATGCAACAATGAATGAAGGTGCTGGTAAATTCAATGGCTTACCACGTGAAGAAGCGCGTAAACAAGTAGTAGCAGAACTTAAAGAATTAGGTCTGCTTGAAAAAATTGATGATCATGACCATGCAGTAGGTCATTGTTCTCGTTGTAAAACAATTATTGAACCAATGGTATCTAAACAATGGTTTGTAGATATGAAACCGTTGGCAGAACCAGCTCTTAAGGTTGTTAAAGACCACGAAGTAGAGTTTGTTCCAGAACGTTTTACAAAAACATATGTGAACTGGCTTGAAAATATCCGTGATTGGACTATTTCTCGTCAATTGTGGTGGGGCCATCGCATTCCTGCATGGTATTGTGATGACTGTGGTGAAACGATTGTTAGTCGTGAAGATATTACAGAATGTCCTCATTGCCACGGTCATGTTACACAAGATCCGGATGTTCTTGATACATGGTTTAGCTCTGGTTTATGGCCATTTGCTACAATGGGGTGGCCTAAGCAAACTCCAGAACTTGACCAATGGTATCCAACAAGTGTGCTTGTAACTGGTTACGATATCATCTTCTTCTGGGTTGCTCGTATGATCTTTATGGCTCTTGAGTTTGAACATGAAATCCCATTTAAACATGTATTTATTCATGGTCTTGTTCGCGACAGTCAGGGCCGTAAAATGAGTAAATCTTTGGGTAATGGTATTAATCCACTTGAAGTTATCGACCAATATGGTGCTGATGCATTGCGCTTTACTCTTGTAACTGGCAATACACCTGGTAATGATATGCGCTTCTATATGGAACGTGTTGAGGCCAACCGTAATTTTGCCAATAAGATTTGGAATGCGTCCAAGTTCGTCATTATGAACCTGGAAGATTATGATCCCGAATTTGTTCCGACTACGGACGATTTTACCTTGGCGGATCGCTGGATTCTGACATCATTCAACCAGGTAGTACGCCAGGTTACGAAGGGTCTCGACTCGTATGAATTGGGAGATGCGGCTGCTACGGTGTACGACTTTACGTGGAACTCGTTCTGCGACTGGTACATTGAATTGGCTAAACAGCGCCTGTACAAATCCGATGACAAGCGCAGCCGTCAAACGGCTCAGTATGTCTTGGTTCGCGTACTGACCGGTGCCTTAGCGCTCTTACATCCCTTTATGCCCTTCGTTACAGAACACCTGTGGCAGCACTTGCCGCATGAAGGCGAAAGCCTGATTGTCGCACCGTGGCCGACTGTTGATGAAGCCTTAGACTTCGCCGAAGATGCGGCTACGATGAATATTATGATGGAAGCTGTTAAAGCTATTCGGAATATGCGTGCCGAAGCTAATGTGCCGATGGGCAAGAAAGCTCCCGTTACGCTCGTACCGGCAGATGAGGCAATGGCAGAAGTACTTCATACCTACGAAACGTATTTTAAGACCTTAGCCTTTGTCGATGAAGTTCATATTCTCAAAACAACGGATGCTAAGCCGGAAAATGCCGTTGTGACAGTCGTTCCTCGCATCGAAGTGTACTTGCTCTTAAAAGATTTGATTGACGTTGAAAAAGAAACGGCTCGTGTTGCGAAGGAACAGGAAAAGACTCGCGGTGAAATCGAACGACTTGAAAAGAAATTGTCCAACAAGGGCTTTACGGATAAGGCACCTGAAGCGGTTGTAGCTAAGGAGAAAGAAAAATTGGCTGCTTATCGGGAAAAAGCCGAAGCTTTAAATAAACGAATGGAAGATTTAAAACATTTATAAGAGGACAGGGCAGATGACATACGAAGAAGCTATAGCTTATTTGGAAGATGCCTGCACGTTCGGAATAAAACCGGGGCTCATGAGAATTCATGAGCTCCTGGTTCGTTTAGGTAACCCACATGAAACCTATAAGACAGTACATGTAACGGGAACGAACGGCAAAGGGTCGGTTACAGCCGTCATAGCCAATGCACTTACAGCGGCGGGTCGCAAAACGGGGCGCTATACGTCTCCTCATTTAGAAGAATATACGGAGAGAATGAGTATAGACGGCCATTTAATTACAAAAGAAGAGTTTGCAATCATTACGGAAGAAGTAAAAGACGCTACGGAAGGTATGAAAGCTGACGGTTTCGAGCAACCGACAGAGTTTGAAATGCTGACGGCCGCCGCTTTTTTATATTTTTGCAGGCAACAGGTTGAGTATGCGGTTATCGAAGTCGGTCTTGGAGGACTGTTGGACTCGACCAATGTTATTACGCCGCAGGTTTCCGCTATTACCAATGTGGCCGTCGACCACACGGCTTATTGCGGTCCGACGGTAGAAGATATAGCCGTTCATAAGGCAGGGATTATTAAATCTAAAGTTCCTGTTGTAACGGCTGCACAGGATGCACCGCTTCGTATTATTGAAGAGGTAGCTAAAGAGAAGCATGCTAAAGTATATGCTTTCAATAAAGATTTTGGCATTGATAGTCGCAGTGCTGTAACGGGTGGTCAAATGATTACGGTTAGTACTAACGATGCAGCACCTGCCATGTTGTTTACGACGATGGCGGGCATTCACCAATCTGTAAACCTCGCTTGTGCATTGATGGCCGTACGCCTGTTGATGAAAGAGGATACGAACATCAGTGAAGAAACGATGCGTGAAGGATTTGCCCGCACTACGTGGGCGGGGCGCTTTGAAGTTAAACGAGGCTTAGATCGTACCTTTATATTTGACGGTGCTCACAATGCGGCAGGGGCTGAGTCTTTTGCCATGACGTACAATGAATTATTTAAGGACACACCGAAAACGGTGGTAATGGCTATCCTTAAAGATAAAAATCAAGAGGCTATTATTCGTGAAGTAGTTAAATCTGGCGACGCAGTCCTCGTTGTACCTGCACCAACAGATAGAACAGAGGTACCTGAAAACTTGGTTGAAGTGATTCGTCGTACTGTACCTAAGGTGACGGCTCAAACTGCAGAATCTGTTGAGGCTGCATTAGCATTGGCTTATAAACATACAAAGACTGGTGATATCATTGCCGTATGTGGTTCTTTATATATTCTAGGGGATGCTCGTCAGTGGTTTTTCCATGAGATGAGTCATTAAGGTGAGAATATGGAACTCTCACTCATTCCTAATCAGAAACGAATTACCTTTTATATTGAACGATTAATCTATGGTGTCGTTATTGCGATGCCACTTCAACCAATGGTGGGAGATGTACTTCTCTGGTTGGCTATAGGTCTAGCATTATATGATTTGATTTCTAGTAAATCATTGAGTTTGCCGACAGGCTATCTATCTTGGACTGTTATGATCTTTGTTATCTGGACAGGTGTATCGTCGTTAATGTCCCCAAACTGGGATTGGTCTATTCAGAGCTGGTTCTACCAAATTGTAGCAGGTGGGGGCATGTATTATTTAGTTCGTACCTATATTCGAACACCTAAACAGTGGAACTATTTTCTTCGTGCCTTTTTAGGTACAGCCGTTCTTGTATGCATTATTGGGGCCTATCAGTATATATTTGTTCCCAATATACATATAAAAGAATGGGTAGATGCAGCACAATTCCCTAAATTGATGCGTCGAATGGCGTCTACATTGCAAAATCCTAACTTGTTAGGTGCCTATCTATTGATGGTGCTAAGTGTATGTATTAGCTATATTCTTGTTTATATGAAGGAGAATCGTACTCGTGAAATTGTTACAATGCTGATTGTTGGTATTGTATTATTTTTAACGATGCTATTAACCTATTCTCGTGGTATTTGGATTAGTTTTGCGGCCATGATTCTGTATTGGGCTATTTTCGTAGAACGAAGATTATTCTTATCCTTGTTAGTGGTACCTCTAATTCTATATTTCTATGAAGGTGAGGTTGCCTCACGACTTTGGTCTATATTCCAAGGACATGATACGTCGTCAGATCTTCGTTGGGCTTTATGGGATAGCACAATGTATATCGTACGAGAAAACCCTATCTTTGGTATTGGGTGGAATACATTCTACTTAGTTTATCCAGATTATAACTATTACATTCAAGGCCCTAATGTATTGATGTATCATGCCCATAATTTATATTTAAATATATTGGCTGAAACAGGTATTCCTGGCTTGCTATCATTCCTAGCAGTTATCGTCGGTCATGTTATCACATCTGTTCGATTGAAAGGGGATATGTTCCGACAAGCTGCACAGATAGGAATAGGTGCTTTAGCTATCGGAGTTCTTTTTAGTGGATTGTCTGATTTTGAGCTCTATAGCCATCAAGTTACTATTGTTTTTTGGCAACTCCTTGGTTGGGTTGGGGCCTTTGTGAAAGTACAACTCTCCACGAAGAATCATATGTAAAAAGTATATTTTGTATAATCAGTAAGTTTTATGGTAGCGATACAATTTCATAGTATGGTATAATTTATACATACCTTAGCAGGGTAAGCTTAAGTATATTTAACCGGTTTTCTAATGTTAGAATAATTGAACATTATTGCTTGCATTTGAAAACCGGTTTTTTGTATATCTATATCTTTATAGGAGGTGTAGCGGTCAGTTCTATATATATTATTTTTTTATTATATTGATAAGGCTCTATATGTTGTATTGAGATAGTTCGATATACATAAAAACAACAATATATACTATTAGATTGATAATTCCTGTGAGTTATATCGGTGTGAATAAAACTTATGTGAAAATGTAAAAACCTATGCGTTTTGGTCATAATGCACAGTCGGAGTGTGATAAAAAATACATTTTAGTCATATAAGTTGACAATACATTGGATGTGGACTACGATGAAGTCGGTTTAAGGAACGTATTAGACCAAAGAGATTCAATTGTCGTTTAACAATGTTACTCTTAAAGGAGATGGTTATGGTGATAGACATCAAAGACCGCGTAAAAAATGTGGACCTGCAAGGTAAAATTGTCACTGCTTATGATGCAGCTCAGTTGATTAACCCTAATGATAAAGTTGGTATTTCCGGCTTTACACCATCAGGTTATGCAAAAGTTGTGCCATTGGCATTGGCAGAAAGAATGGAAAAAGAACCATTCAAAATCGATTTGTGGACAGGTGCTTCCGTAGGTGATGAAGCCGATGGTGCGTTAACTCGTGCTAATGGTATTAATCGCCGCTTTCCATATCAAACCAATAAAGATATGAGAAAGGCTTTAAATGGTGGAGATGTTAAATACATCGATATGCATTTAAGCACAATGGCACAAAATATTCGTTATGGATTTTTCGGAGATTTAGATGTAGCAATTATTGAAGTATGTCAAATCAACGAAGATGGTTCTTTAGTACCGACTACTTCTGTTGGTAATTCTCCAACATTTGTTAGTCAAGCTAAAAAGGTTATCGTAGAGGTAAATGTATCTCAACCATTATCTTTAGTTGGTATGCATGATATCTATGAACCGTTGGATCCACCACATCGTAAACCAATTCCGTTGGAACAGGCCGGCGATCGTATCGGTACAGAAGCAATACCTTGTGATCCTAGCAAAATCATTGCTGTGGTTCCAAGTGATGTACCTGATACAACAAGACCTTTAGCTGCTATTGATGATGATGCAAAGGCAATGAGTCAACATCTTATCAAATTCTTTGAACAAGAAATTGCAGAAGGTCGTTTGCCTAAAAACTTGCTTCCATTGCAATCCGGCGTAGGTTCTGTAGCAAATGCGGTAATCAGTGGCTTGGCTCAAGGGCCTTTCACAGATTTATCTATTTATACAGAAGTAATTCAAGACGGTATGTTTGACTTAATCGATGCTGGTAAAGTAACTGTATGTTCCGGTACTGCATTGAGTCCTTCTCCAGATGGATTGAAACGTTTCTATGCGAATATTGATGAATATCGTAAAAAAATTATTCTTCGTCCGCAAGAAATTTCCAATAACCCTGGTATTGCTCGTCGTATTGGTGTCATTGCCATGAATACCGCTATCGAATTTGATATTTTTGGCAATGTAAACTCTACTCATATTATGGGTAGCAAAATGATGAATGGTGTTGGTGGTTCTGGTGATTTTGCACGTAGTGCATATCTCACTATCTTCTGTACCAACTCCGTTGCTAAAAATGGCGACATCAGTTCTATCGTTCCATATGTATCCCATGTGGATCATCCAGAACATGACACTATGATTTTCTGTACAGAACAAGGTGTTGCTGACTGTCGTGGTTTAAGTCCAGTGGAAAGAGCTCGTTTGATTATTGAAAAATGTGCTCACCCAGATTACAAACCTATGTTAACTGAATACCTAGAAAAAGCATTAGCTGCAACAAAGAATGCCCATACACCAATGTTGCTTGATGAAGCTCTTTCTTGGCATAAACGCTTCACAGAAACTGGAAGCATGAAAAAATAACCTGTTTTTTTAGGAGGATGATGAAAACATGGCTTACGAAAACTTAAAAGCCCAAATTGCTGAGTACAACAAACTTTGTGACGAAAAAAGTGCAAAAACTCCAGAACGTCAAAATTTAAAATACAACCGTGTATACACACCAGTTGATATCGAAGGTTTTGACTATGAACGCGATTTGGGAATGCCTGGCGAATTCCCTTATACTCGTGGCGTACAACCTACTATGTACCGTGGTCGTTTCTGGACAATGCGTATGTATGCAGGCTTCGCTACAGCTGAAGAATCTAACAAACGTTACCGCTACCTAATCGAATCTGGTGCAACAGGTCTTTCCTGTGCGTTCGACTTGCCAACTCAAATCGGTTATGACTCTGATGATGTTATGGCTGAAGGCGAAGTTGGTAAAGTAGGTGTAGCGATTGACTCTTTGGCAGATATGGAAATCTTGTTCGATGGCATCGACCTTGGCAAAGTATCCACTTCCATGACAATCAACGCTCCAGCATCCGTTTTGTTGGCAATGTATATCGCAGTAGCTGAAAAACAAGGTGTACCTTCCACAGAATTGAAAGGTACTATTCAAAATGATATTTTGAAAGAATATGCAGCTCGTGGTACTTACATTTTCCCTCCAAAACCATCCATGCGTTTGATCACTAATATCTTCGAATATTGTTCTCAATACGTTCCAAAATGGAATACAATTTCCATCTCCGGTTACCATATCCGTGAAGCAGGTTCCACAGCAGCACAAGAAATCGCATTTACAATTGCTGATGGTATCGCATACGTAGAAGCAGCTTTGAAAGCTGGTCTTGATGTTGATACATTCGCTGGTCGTCTTTCCTTCTTCTGGAATGCTCATAACAATGTACTTGAAGAAGTTGCTAAATTCCGCGCATCTCGTCGCTTATGGGCAACAATCATGAAAGAACGTTTTGGTGCAAAAAAACCAAAATCCATGATGCTCCGTGTACATACTCAAACAGCTGGCTCTATGTTGACTGCACAACAAGTTGATAACAATATCGTTCGTGTTGCTCTTCAAACTGCAGCTGCTGTAATGGGCGGTACTCAATCCTTACATACAAACTCTCGTGACGAAGCTTTGGCTCTTCCTACAGAAGCATCTGTACAAGTAGCTCTTCGTACACAACAAATCGTGGCTTACGAATCTGGTTTGGCTGACGTAGTTGACCCATTGGGCGGTTCCTACTATGTAGAAGCTATGACTAACGCTATCTATGACGAAGCTATGGCATACATCAAGAAAATTGATGAAATGGGCGGCGCTGTAGTAGCAATCGAAAAAGGCTACATCCAAAAAGAAATTCAAGAATCCGCTTACAAATGGCAAATGGAAGTTGAATCTGGCTTGCGCACAATCGTTGGCGTAAACAAATTCCAAGTTGAAGAAGAAGCTCCAAAAGACTTGCTTCGCGTAGACGCTTCCGTAGGTGTAAACCAATCTAAGAAAACTCAAGCAGTTCGCGCTAACCGCGATCAAGCAGCAGTTGACAAAGCTTTAGCTGATTTGAAAGCTGGCGCAGCTGACGAAAACGTTAACTTGATGCCATTAATTCTTGCAGCAGTTAAAACATATGCTACTTTGGGTGAAATTTGTAATGTATTGCGCGAAGTATTCGGTGAATACGAAGCTCATTCTACATTATAATATCGGCTGATTTCGGAGGTAATATATCATGGCAGAAAAACGTATTAGAGTAATTGTAGCAAAACCAGGTCTTGATGGTCATGACCGTGGTGCAAAAGTAGTAGCACGCGCACTTCGCGATGCTGGTTTCGAAGTAATCTACACAGGTCTTCGTCAAACTCCAGAACAAATCGTAGAAGCAGCACTTTCTGAAGACGTTAATGTAGTTGCATTATCCCTTCTTTCCGGCGCTCACAACACATTGTTCCCTAAAATTGTTGAACTTTTGAAAGAAAAAGGCATGGGCGATGTATTAGTAATCGGCGGTGGCGTTATTCCTGATGCTGATATCCCTGGCTTGAAAAAAGCTGGCGTAGCAGCTGTATTCACACCTGGTACTCCAACTGGTGATATCGTAGACTTCATCAAGGAAAACGTAAAATAATTAACTGGGCAAGAGAGGGGCTCAACTGGAATGGTTGGCTCCCCTCTATTCCCATATTCTAAGATAGGTGGTGAGGCGAATGGATTTAGTTAAAGGCCTCTTTGAAGGCTCAAGACTAGCCTTAGCACGGTCCATCACTGCTGTAGAAAACGAGTATGAAAATGCCATCGATATTATGAAGGCAATTTACCCTAAAACGGGTAATGCACGTATTCTCGGTATAACTGGTGCCCCTGGTGCTGGTAAAAGTACTTTGACAGATAAGGTTGTTAAACATTATCTAGATCAAGGTAAAAAAATCGGCATCGTTGCCATCGACCCAACTAGCCCATTCTCTGGAGGTGCTATCTTGGGGGACCGTATTCGAATGAATGATTTAACATTAAATGAAAATGTATTCATTCGAAGCATGGGGACGCGTGGTAGTCTAGGTGGTTTATCCAAAAAGACTGCAGACGTTGTAAAATTAATGGATGCCTTTGGCATGGATTTGATTATCATTGAAACAGTAGGCGTAGGTCAATCTGAAGTAGATATCGTAAAAAATGCAGATACTACATTGGTTGTTCTCGTTCCTGGTCTCGGTGATGATATCCAAGCTATTAAAGCGGGTATTCTTGAAATCGGCGATGTATTTGCTATCAATAAAGCTGACCGAGATGGTTGCGATCGTTTGAATGTAGAAATTGAAATGATGCTTGACCTAGATTCTCGTGAAGTAAAATGGCGCCCACCAATTAAGCGCACAATTGCTAGTAAAGACCAAGGCGTAGATGAACTTATCGAAGCCTTAGATGAACATTTTGAGTATCTTGAAGATTCCGGTGAATTGGAATCTCGTCGGGCAGAACGTACTCGCGATGAAATCATCGCAATGATTAATGAACAAATTGGTCGTTATGTAGCTGATAAAATCATTACAAGCGACGAATTTAATAGCCAAGTGGCAGCTGTCAATGAACGCGAAAGCGATCCATACACAGTTGTTAACGGCGTAATGACAAACGTGCTAAAGTAGACGGCGACTACATAGCATTAGAGATTTAGCCTTATAAAGGAGATAATCGAAATGGCTTTTAAAGTATTACAAGTGGATCACATCGGTATTGGTGTTAATGATTTAGCAGCAACTAAAGAATTTTACAAAAATGCTTTGGGAATTCAACATCTTCCTGAAGATGAAGTAGTAGAAGAACAAAAAGTAAAAGTATCCTTCTTCCCATGCGGCGATGCTGAATTAGAATTCTTGGAAACTACTACTCCAGACGGCCCTATCGGTAAATTCATCGAAAAAAATGGCGGTCGTGATGGTATCCAACACGTTGCTTTGCGTGTAGATAATATTGAAAATGCTATTGCTGATTTGATGGCTAAAGGTATTCGTATGATTGACGAAAAACCTCGTTACGGTGCAGGCGGTTCCTCCATTGCTTTCTTACATCCAAAAGCAACAGGCGGCGTATTGCTTGAATTATGTCAACGTATGAAATAATACAGTATCCAATTCACATCATTATATATGAGTTGTAGATATACATATACATATAATCCTACGTTATATATTAAATATGTATGCTTCTTGAACTTTATTCATTTATGAAATAAAATGATACTGTAACAAGTTTTATTTGGAGGTGCTATAATGGCAACAGTGCAGGAAAAAATCGAGTTATTGCACGAAAAACTAGCTAAAGTTAAAGCTGGTGGCGGTGAAAAACGCGTTGAGAAACAACATGCTCAAGGCAAAATGACTGCTCGTGAACGTTTGGCTAAATTGTTCGATGATAATTCCTTCGTTGAACTTGATCAATTTGTTAAACATCGTTGTGTTAACTTCGGTCAAGAAAAGAAAGAATTACCAGGCGAAGGTGTAGTAACAGGTTATGGTACTATCGACGGTCGTTTAGTATATGCATTCGCACAAGATTTCACTGTAGAAGGTGGTTCTCTTGGTGAAATGCATGCTGCTAAAATCGTTAAAGTACAACGTTTAGCAATGAAAATGGGTGCTCCTATCGTTGGTATCAATGATTCCGGCGGGGCTCGTATTCAAGAAGCTGTAGATGCTCTTGCTGGTTACGGTAAAATTTTCTTCGAAAATACAAATGCATCTGGCGTTATTCCACAAATTTCCGTAATCATGGGACCATGTGCAGGCGGTGCTGTATATTCTCCAGCATTGACTGACTTCATCTACATGGTTAAAAACACATCTCAAATGTTCATCACTGGTCCTGCAGTTATCAAATCTGTAACTGGTGAAGAAGTAACAGCTGAAGATCTTGGTGGTGCAATGGCTCACAACTCCGTGTCTGGTGTTGCTCACTTTGCAGCTGAAAATGAAGATGATTGTATCGCTCAAATTCGTTACTTATTAGGCTTCTTGCCATCCAACAATATGGAAGATGCTCCATTGGTAGATACTGGTGACGATCCAACTCGTGAGGATGAAAGCTTGAATAGCTTGTTGCCAGATAACAGTAACATGCCTTACGACATGAAAGATGTTATCGCAGCTACTGTAGATAATGGCGAATACTATGAAGTACAACCATTCTATGCTACAAATATCATTACTTGCTTCGCTCGTTTTGATGGTCAATCCGTTGGTATCATTGCTAACCAACCAAAAGTAATGGCTGGTTGCTTGGACATTAACGCTTCTGACAAATCTTCCCGTTTCATCCGTTTCTGTGATGCTTTCAATATTCCAATCGTTAACTTCGTTGACGTTCCTGGTTTCTTGCCTGGCACAAATCAAGAATGGGGCGGTATCATTCGTCATGGTGCTAAAATGTTGTATGCTTACTCTGAAGCTACAGTACCAAAAATTACTGTTATCACTCGTAAAGCATATGGCGGTTCCTACCTCGCTATGTGTTCCCAAGATTTGGGCGCGGATCAAGTATATGCTTGGCCTACATCCGAAATCGCTGTAATGGGTCCTGCTGGTGCAGCTAATATCATCTTCAAGAAAGACGAAGATAAAGACGCTAAAACAGCTAAATACGTAGAAGAGTTCGCAACTCCTTACAAAGCTGCAGAACGTGGCTTCGTAGATGTTGTAATCGAACCAAAACAAACTCGTCCAGCAGTTATCAACGCTTTGGCAATGCTTGCAAGCAAACGCGAAAACCGTGCTCCAAAGAAACATGGTAATATTCCATTATAATTCGATTCGGTAAACATATCATCGAATTTGGGAGATACCTTTCTTTACTACTTTTTTAGAAAGGGGAATGATTATGGAAGGACAAGCAGTTACTACCAATCCTTGGTTAATCATGGCGATTAATATGACAGTTGTATTTGCTGTATTGATAGCTTTAGGTATTCTTATGGAAATCGTACATTTAATCGATCCAACTAAGAAGAAAAAAGAAGCACCAGCAGCAACTGCTCCTGTTGCTACTCCAACAGCTACTCCTGTAGCTCCAGCAAATGCATCTGCTCAAAATGAGGATGAAGTAGTAGCAGCTATCGTAGGTGCCATTGTGGCGATGGGGTACTCATCTGAACAAATTGCATCTATTCGACCTACAGCAACCAGTGCTAAATGGCGCTTGGAAGGTCGCTTAAGCGGTAGAGGTTAAAATAATTTTAGGAGGCATTTGTAATGAGCAATGCTACAACAACTAACGGTAAAGCTCCATCTCAAGATGTAGTAGCAGTAATCGTTGGTGCATTAGCGGCAATGGGTTATTCCGCTGATCAAATCGCGCATATCCGTCCAATCGTAAGCTACAATTGGAAAATGGAAGGCCGTTTGCGTGGTAATCGATAAGATAATTGGCTATTTTGATAATCCGTGGGATTACTCAATTTATATGTGTAAAAATATTTATAAGTTTTGTGTAGGAACTACACATTTTGGAGGAATTTAAGATGAAAAAATTCAACGTTACAGTAAATGGTACAGCATATGATGTAGAAGTTAATGAAGTAAAAGCAGCGGCTCCTGCAGCAGCTCCTAAAGCAGCTCCAGCAGCAGCTCCAGCTCCTAAAGCAGCTCCTGCACCAGCTCCTGCTGCAGCAGCAGCTCCAGTTCCAGCAGGTGCTGAAACTGTAAAAGCTCCAATGCCTGGTAAAATCTTATCTGTAGCAGTATCTGCTGGTCAAGCAGTTAAAAAAGGCGAAACTTTGTTGATTCTTGAAGCTATGAAAATGCAAAACGAAATCGCAGCTCCTCATGATGCTGTAGTTTCCGAAGTTCGCGTATCTGCTAACCAAACTGTATCCACTGGCGATGACATGGTTGTTCTTGGCTAATACCAAGTGTTGTCTTATGGCGCGGCTGCGCCGCGTCATATAACAATTTTATATTTGTGAAAGGGGAACGCATATGGAGGCTTTTGCTGTTGCGATACAATCTGTTATTAACGATAGCGGGTTCCTCGCATTTACAACAGGCAATGCTATTATGATTCTTGTAGGTTTGATCCTATTGTATTTAGCATTTGCTCGTGAGTTCGAACCATTATTGTTGGGTCCGATTGCGTTTGGTTGTTTACTTGCCAATATTCCTCGTAACGGTTTCGAAGAAGGCGTTATGGCGCTTATTAGTGCAGGTATCTCCCAAGAAATCTTCCCACCTTTAATTTTCCTTGGTGTAGGTGCAATGACTGACTTTGGTCC